>Ga0126342_10013308_pt1 | contig 14593 bp, 17 predicted proteins | sample Cyp1metagenome_FD_92528 | JGI IMG/M metagenome (GOLD analysis project Ga0126342, IMG submission 92528) | Coral microbial communities from Lord Howe Island, Old Settlement Bay, Australia - Cyphastrea 1 metagenome | ecosystem: Host-associated > Invertebrates > Cnidaria > Coral ... | reverse complement strand
GGTATGTAATGGTATGTAATGGTATGTAATGGTATGTAATGGTATGTAATGGTATGTAATGGTATGTAATGGTATGTAATGGTATGTAATGGTATTTAATGGTATGTAACGGTATGTAACGGTATGTAATGGTATGTAATGGTATGTAATGGTATGTAATGGTATGTAATGGTCTGTAATGGTGTGTAATGGTGTGCAATGGTATGTAATGTTATGTAATGTTATGTAATGTAATGTAATGTAATGTTATGTAATGGTATGTAATGGTATGTAATGTTTTGTAATGTTATGTAATGTTATGTAATGCAATGTAATGCAATGCAATGCAATGTAATGTATTGTATTGTATTTATATATATATAGTTGAGGGTACAAACCAACCTCGTTTTTGTGAGACATCCCCCCTTGCAAAGGAACTTGCTGTTTTTTTCGCAACAGACAGACACCATGGGTATCCAGGGGCACCATTTCACCCAGTTGTCTTGTAATCTGGAAATAGATAATGTAATCCATGGATAATGTAATGGCTATTCATGATAATTATTGCCATCTATTTCCTGGATAAATGGCTATTCAATGTAATCTGGAAATAGATGGCATTGAATGATAATTATAAAGTTCCCCTCTGGTTGCACTTTTTGCCCGCCAACTTTTTGCAGAATCCCCATCCAAAGTCATCCAAACCAGAAACCCCCTGGGGGAACCCCGAAAAAGACCGGCACCCATCGCTGCCTCCTCACGTTGTTTGAAGAGTTTCGTCATCTCCACTTCGGTGGTGTGATTCACCACCAACAAGATCCGTTCCTCGAGGGCAGCGAAGTTCAGTGGGTTTTCGCGTATGGAGGTTTCCTGAAATGAGGGGTACCCTCTGGTAAACTAACATAGCTATTGAAAATGGCCATTTATAGTGGATTTTCCCATTAAAAAAGGTGATTTTCCATAGTTACGTTGGTTTACCAGAGGGTACCCCTAAATCCTCCATTTAGTCAGCAAACCCCCACATGCCCCACGGATGGAAAATCTCGGAAATTTTGGCTGAAAAAAACCCATCGAAGTACCAACCCCCTAGACTCAAGTTGATTTTGTCAGCTGTGTCATGTACTTCTGATATATTGCAATATTCCAAAGTAAAAGTCCGTACTGACATACAGTTCAAAGTTGGGGTGTGTGTGTGTGTATGTATGTATGTATATCTATATATATATATTAGATTATAATATCATTTATATAATATTATATATATATATATATAATTTATATATATATATATATTATATTATATATATATATATATTATATATATTATACATATATTATATTGCGTAGGAATAAATATGTTCTAAGTTATACACAGGTTTAAAAATATCCTCTTCGAGGGGGGTCAATAATCCATCCCCAAATGGAAAGAAGATGTGACGGACACAGTGAAGAAACGACTCTGACTGAGTTCCAATTGAGTCATATTAGGTCATATGAATTCTATGACCCTCTGGTGATTTCTTACATATGGAAAATAGAATGAAAATAGCCCAATTATGGATGATAAGAAAAGAAATCTACAAATAACCCTACCAGTATCTAATCGTTATTTTTCCCATGATTATCACTTTGTGGATGATAAAAAATGATGATTCCCCACAAAATGCGACCCTCATCCTCTCCTGTGACCTTGACCCAAGACACAATCCCTGCATCGACCAGTTCTTCGCATAACCTGTGCTGGATCGGACAAGGTATGTTAAAAGCTTTACACACAACAGGCACACCTACACCTTTCACATCATTGGATTTGGACCCAAACTCTCGCGCAAACAGTATCCTGCAGTGGTTCCCCAAATATTAGTGGTCAACCGATCATCTATCATCGTCTATCATCATCTATCAGAAAAGAATTCAACACGCTTTTCCTGGTTCGGCCACCAAAAAAGTTAGGATTCCCTACTCCCTACCCTCTGGTAATTTAACATAGCTATTGAACATGGTGATTTATAGTGGATTTACCCATTGAAAATGGTGGATCTTTCCATAGTTATGTTAACGTTTACCAGAGGGTACACCCTGCCTGGGCCTCACAGCCTCTGGCCATCCGCCTAGCCTCACAGCCTGGGCCTCCCAGCCATGCAATGGCCGGTTTCACCATGCGATGCTTCCGCACGAGGAAGAGCCAAGGGCCCACGCACTTTGTCGCAGGCCACATGCCACTGCAGGCACCTGGCGCTGTCGCACTTAAATCAATGGGGTATAGAAGTTGTATCGCTACAGTAATGATTTATGTTCTAATGGGATGTTGATATAATGGGATGTTGATATAATGGGATGTTGATATCATGGGATACATAACTAAAAACTATGACACTAATCCCATCCGCCGTTCATATTGTTGACACCTTAAATCTGTGTAAATCCATCACTAAACCATGGGGAAGATGGTGAACCAATGGATGGATGAAAATTTTCCACAACCTGCATCCCCAGATGGAGGTTTCCAGAGTCATAGTCATGGGGCTACCCCAATAGCTGGATGGTTTACAATGGAAAATCCCCAACGAAAAAATGGATGATTTGGGAGTTCGCCCCATGAAAAGAAAACCTCCAGATGTTGGTTGCTATACTTCATCGTTGATGGTTTCATGAAAAAAGGGTCGCTGGCATTAGGAAAGCGAAAAGTCCTTTTGCAGCTTTGCCTGCTCAGCTATCAAATTTGATGGTTTGAGATGGTTTGAGCCTCTGCACTTGTTCAATCATTTGGGAGGCCTTGGAGTTTGCAAACAGGTTTCTGGTTTTCAGCCGGGACTCAATAATACCGACCAGAAATCAATAATTTGTGACTTTGCCGGCTGCAATCATTTGTGACTTTACTTAAGTTGGCAATAAATAAGTTTGAACCATTCCACAGAGAGGTCAAGATTCCTAGAATAATGATATAATCATTGAGAATCCCACTCAACCCAGAAGGCAGAAGCCCTATTGACTATGTGTAATTCTGGCTACATCCCAATCATCCCAAGGGTCAAATCCAGTTCTTGCATAATGTTCACCACTCTCTCGCCACTGGATCCTATTTCACTCCATCTTTGGTGGTGAATAAACCCATCAATCGAATCAATCCCATGAATAAAGCCTGATTTTCACCGGACCGGCCAAGCCCTAAAAATGGCCGTCCAGGTAGAAAAAACCATTGGAGCCTACCAAAAATCATCCCCAGTAGGGCTATAGTCAACAACGAACCCTGGATCTATTGAATCTATTGGGCATGAATACAATATCAAACAGGTCTGCTAGAAGGGCCGGGGCCCAGACATAAATTTCTTGATAATTCCATCTAACTACAGATCACCATGAATCCAACACTTAGCGTGGTTATTTCAACCAACTGATCATAAGTCAACTACCAATCCATATCAATCATCCATTGTGCTTGCGTAAATCAACATTTTCCCATAGCTTTGGTGGTTAAATCATGTAAAAAAACACCTAAAAATCAGATGTTTATACATGTAAAACACCTAAAGTCCCAATTTTTCCCATAGCAAAATGGTGGTTAAGTCTCCATGTTTCGAGTGGCGAACCGCGCGAAGCTCGCCTGCCACTGGAACGATGGCCGTGCGCACCGCCTTCTGCCTGAGGCAGGGGTGGTAGCCGCCCCCCATGGTTTTTGCTAAAACTTCCAATTGGTTAACAATGGTTCATGACACTCTTACTAGATATTCATGGTTCTTGATGGGCCCCCCAAAAAAATGGTGATTAGTGATTAGTGATATTAATAACATGTAATAACTATTATTAATATTACAAAGTAAGGCCCCAAACGCTAGCGAAGTCGACGCAGATAGCCTGGGTGTTTTTTTCATAGCTGCGGGATGGCCATCCTCCATGAGTAATCCACGACCATGGCGCAGGCAATGGGGATATGATAACAGTAGAAAGCCCAAGATTCGCAGAGATCATCACTAGGCAAATGTTAGTTTGGGATATAATGATAAATGGATTCGCATATATTCCATGGATAAAGGGGAGAAACCATCAATTCTTGGTTTAAGTACACTGCCATAGACCACCAATTGGGGCTGTTTTGTTTTTAACCAACTCAGAACTTGGGGAGGGGGGCCACATTGACTGTGTACATCAAGGGAAGGGGCGTCTTTTTGCAGAACCACCCCAACAGTTTGTTGCTTCAATCTCACTAATGTTTGAACTGATTGAGTTTGAATCCTCGCTGGTTCTGTTACCAAGTTCATGTTTGTCTTTGGTTGTGAGAAATCATTGCAAGGCATCCCTCTCCAAAGACTCCAAAACAACTCAAAAGAACACAGATACCATCTGATCCCTCAACGTTGCGTTGAGACCCTACACCTACTTTCCCAGTTCGATTCAGTGGTTTTTTCATCAGTTTTATTGGGCAAGTTATGTATGGAATATCCTCATCTACCTATATATATATACCATCTGGTTATGACATTCACAGTTCGCCATGGAAAGATCCACCATGTTTAAGAACGGTACCCTCTGGTAATTTAACATAGCTATTGAAAATGGCCATTTATAGTGGATTGTCCCATTAAAAATGGTGATTTTCCATTGTTATGTTAGTTTACCAGAGGGTAAACCTCTATTTCGATAAATGGGCCATCGTTTCATAACCATGGCAACCGGTTTTACCCACTGGGATGATCTCAAGAGATCGCCAAGGCACTTGGGGATGGTTAGCTTCAAGGGTTCCATGGCCATGGACTTCACGATCTTCATGACCTCCTCCTGGCAGGGGGACTCAACGGTGCAAATGCGGTGAGCTCTTGAAAAAAAAAAGTTGTTATCCTTGTATGTTAACATAGGTGTATGTCATGCATACATATATATATACATATATATATACATATATATATACATATATATATATATATACATACATGCATATAAATATACATACATGCATATAAATATATGCGTGAAAATATGCATACATAATTCTGTATGTATATATATACATATATATGTATGTACATGTGTGTGTATGTATATGTGCATCTATATATTATCACATGAGATACATGTGTGTATATATATATACATGTGATTGAAGAATGCAATGTTTGCACGTGCAAACCATATGTCCTGACCCTTGACGCATTGCGCATTGCGAAGGGCCATTCCACTTGCTCGGCTTCATGGCTGAATTCAGATACTTAAAATGATGGATCCCCAAGTCACCATGGGTTTCGATACTAAATTGGTCTAATTCTGGATAGTGATTTGGAGGTACCCCCCCATTTTAGCAAGCCTCCATATACAGTATATATATATGTCATGTCGTATCCATTGATAGAGTATTTCCAGAGAAAAAAACAGAAAAAAAAATATTTCCGAAAAAAAAAATATTTCCAGACAAAAAAAGAGATGGATTTCCCATTGCCAAGTTCGATATTTCCAGAAACTCAGCCACTTCCCCTGCCTGGTCCGCCTCAGACTTGCACACCAACTGTGCGCTGCCATCGCCCTGGGAACCCACCTGAAAATGCGACGGCCGATGGCGAAACGGCCCCAAGGCCACTTTTAGCTACCGACTGTGGTGATCATGGTACCATATCTTACCACCCTCTGGTAATATAATGTACCCTCTGGTTATTTAACATAGCCATGGAAAATAGCCCATTTATAAATGGTTTGCCTATTAAAAATGGTGATTTTCCATTGCTATGTTAAATAACCAGATGGTAATGTAATATGATATCATAATTGGGGATGGCTTATAACTTATCATATGCTCTCCTGCTTGGAGCAGATCTATATGGCAGTTTCGGTCAGTTTTGGTCAGTGTGATCTGCTCAAATGTACCCGGCCTGGTAAACCAGTTTGCTATTGAAAATGGTGATTTTCCATAGCTATGTTAAATTACCAGAGGGTAAATAATTTTGGCTTTTCAACTTTCAGGGTTTCCGACAATTTTGAAATATCCACTTGGCTGTTTCACTGTTTCCGGAAACCCGCATCCTGTCCTGGAAAGAAACAAACAAACAGTTTTGGACACACACATATGTCCAGAAATGTGGGATCTATCACAATAAGCCATTTCCAAGTTATCATCCAGTTATGTCCGCAACACTTTTGCCGGTCACAAATGTCAGCCACAAAACCTCTTGGATGAATCAGCGAAGTGAACGGTTTACAATGGAGATTGCGGTTTTGGATGCCTACATCCCATTTTCAACGACAAATGTTAGTAAGGCAATGTCATGAACCAGCCACATAAATTGATGATTGGAATCCTCATAAACATCAAAACATGGTGGCTAGTCGTTGGGCATGGTGGATCCTTATTTTTTACCATTCAGCAAAGGATTTTCCATGACATTTTTACCATTGGTGGAGCCAGCAGCCAGGGTATCCCCCAGCGAAAAATCCTCCGGGGATCCCAGCGCCCTTGCCACCAGTGATGTGTCTTTGAAGGGCTGGAAATTCCAAGAGCCGATGTAAGGATGGAGCCTGGCGAGCCGACTCAACTCAGCCGAAGATATTGAAAGATCCACCATTTTATAGCTGGGAAAATCCACTATTTCTATGGTGATTTTCAATAGCAAACTGTTTAAATTACCAGAGGGTATCCATTGAGTTTCAAATATGTACTGCAAGATATCTGTAAGATTCTACAATTCTACAGGCGATCCCCGAAAACAACTGGCCAACATCAGTCACCACATCAGTCACCTTCAACTCATGGGGGCATAGCGGTACGGCAATCTCATCCCAGCGCGCTTGCGCTTTGCACATGGCCTGGCTGACGTCGTGAAAAACGCCGACGTCAAACCCCCAGGCTTTGATCATCGGGGGCAAACATGGGCTAGAAGTCTACAAATAAACCTACCTCCGTTTTCATGATTGATACCATGGATAATTACCATTTATGATACCATCTTCCCATCATTTATGGTAATTCTTGGGACCAAAAATTTTCAGACACACTTGAAGGGTGGGTCGAGCCGCCAGTCCCAAGTGGTTTCTACGTTAAAAAAACAGATTATGGCAGCTTGTAATGCGGCTTTCAAAAAACCTGCTCTTAGATCCCCATCTTTTGCATTGTGAATGCCATGAAAGATCTCCATGAAATCATTAAAATTGAATCCGCATTTCTAGTGGTCAAATCCACATATTTATTGATAGTTAAATCACCATGTCTAATGCTTAAGTCATCAACATGTTTAATGCTTGAATCACCATGATTTAACGGGCAAATCACCACGATTCAATTGTTGAAACCCAATGTTTTTAATGGCTAAAAATCATGGTTTTCATAGATAAATCACAATTTTTCACTGTTAAATCACCATTTTTCATGGTCAAATTTGCATTTTTCATGGTTTCATCACTATTCATCACCCTTTTTCATGGTTAAATCAACATTTTTCATGGTCAAATCAGCATTGTTCATAGATAAATCAACATTTTTCATGGTTTCATCACCCTTTTGCATAGTTAAATCAACATTTTTCATGGTCAAATCAGCCTTTTATATAGTTAAAGTCAGCATCATGCCCTGGCCCATCTTCCAACTCAGGTTTCCACACAGCTGGGATCGGCGATGGAATCGGGATCAGGCCTGGCCCAAGCGTTCGGCGGCCTTGCGCTCGTCCCGGTCGCCCAGGATCTCTTGCGCCTCTTGACCTGGGGAGATCGGGTGGGTTTTTTTCGTTCATATGGGTATGGGTCAATACCTATAGATACATTTTTAGTGGGATGAACATCCATAAATCCCAGCTATGACTTGGGGTTCACTAGGTACCAGGGTTTTGACCCATCCCCATATGAGAGAAACCCAATGAACCATCCATCATGAACTTCAGGATGGGCCCCCAAGATAGCTAAGTTGCCTTGTAAGTCTTAAGTGGCTGATTTCTATGGTTTATGGTAGATATAACGAACTAGCTAATGGGTTATAAACAGCTAATGTTTCTGGTACCCCTGGTGAACATCAAAATAGCTGGTAAATCGATGATGTGACTTTTAAGGATGTTTATGGTAGATATAACGAATTAGCTAATGGGGTGAAACTAAACCAACAAACATAACTGAGGGGCACTATCATGTATATAGTAATATATGACTAGTAGCCTTTGTTAAACTAACAGTTCGCTATGGCAAATATGGAAAATCACTATTCTAATAGGTAAATCATCGAGCTAAATGGTCCATGTTCCATAGCTATATTAGTTGAATGGAGGGTAATCATTAGTAATATGAAATATGACTAAGAATCATGATATATGATTATAATATATTATACCCTCTGGTAAACTAACATAACTATGGAAAATCACCATTTTCAATCGGTAAATCCACTATAAATGGCCATGTTCAATAGCAAACTGTTAAATTACCAGAGGGTAATGATGGGTAAATCATGATATTTCACTGAAACTTGCCGCCAGCTACTGGGATGATGTTCCCATTTTATAGGTGATTTATCGATATTTATATGATGATGTTCCCATATCCATATATATATATATATACATATTATATGCCCATTTAATAACAGGGGATTGGTTATATATATATATTCCATGAGTTTCCATGAACAGTCTACATGATATCCCCATATATCCCCACATGGTTCCTGGATCTGCTGAAGATCAACGGATAAATTCCACGACTACTGGGGAATCTATAGGGGAAGATGTTTTGTTCTGGGGGTTCCTTAAGAAAATCCCCAAGTCTTGGAAAAAAATCCGATGGGGGTTCTTCATGTTATTTTTCATGTTATTTTTTGAAAGTGGGAATGAAATCCCAAGAAAATCGTCTTGGATGTCATATCGAGTGACTCATAGCAGCACCCTTCACTTTGGAGTGGTTCATAGACACCAAACTTCAATTTCGGCAGGTGTCTTCCCATTTCTTTGCGTGTCTCAACAAATGTCCATTCCCGCTTGGGGTTTCCATATCTTAAGAAACCCTCTCTATCCCTGTTTGCAAGATAAATTGTGGTACCCCCTTACACTTAGCCTGGTGACACATCTCTTGGTTGATTTCACCAAGCAGTGAGTGCAAGGCTTTGTCCACGTCGCGCCGGGGAAAGGGGTAGGCCTGATGCAGTCCCCCTGGGTCCCCCTGGATTCGAGGAGGTGACGCTTCGATCAATTCCTATGGTTCAAAAGTCGACCAAAATCTACGGTATTATATCTGGTTGGTGGTTTCAACCCCCCTGAAAAGTATGAAAGTCAGATTGGATCACCATCCCAACTATTGGGGAAAATAAAAAATGTTTAAAACCACCAACCAGATATAGTTTGGAATCTGACAGGTAATGAGACCCCCCTGAAAAAGGGGTATTTCCGTGTCGTCCCAATTTCGGGAGTGCTGAAGTCTTATCCATCACCTGAGACTTGAGTCCAAATCCTTGTGTCTGATGATGCCCCTAGACTTCAATGCTTATTCACATGTTCATCATGTTCATTCATTTTCCCAACGATTTCACGGTCACATGGAGGTATAAAATGGTATAAATCCCAGCCCAAATCCCGGTGCCCTGATGCAGATCCAGATGGCGCCTCATTCAAACACTTCAGGATCTCTTTGGTATCCTGGCTCTGCGCTGTCAGATGAGTCCCGGGGCCCCCAAGTGGGAACAAAAGAGACGAGACTTCGAAGGCGGTAGACGTATGCGACGAAACCCATGGGTTTCTGAGAAGTCAGTTGGTTACAAATGCCTAGTGAACTGTTCTATACGATGGATCATTCTCAAATGTACAAGTTATGATGTGATCAACCAAAAAAATAAGAGGCTTACAGGCTTGACAACCCTCAAAACCAGGCCCGGCATAGCTCTATCTGAGGGGCCCAGTTCATAGGCCATTTTAGTTTTTTGCCCATAAACCAGGAAGGCCTATAGCTATCAACTAAACATCAACCAACATCAACGAAAAAAAAAACATTGATAGTCTCCCGATCTATTTTCTTCATGGTACCCATTTAATATCAGACATGATCCAAAAATCCATCCCCCTTCACCCATCGTCTCCCATCGCTCCTTCTTGGAACATAGGTCCACCACCACCATGTAGATATTGGAGGCAGCTCGGACTGACTCCGTGGAGAGCAGGTCCGAGTCGAAGGTCATCTTGGTGACCTTGAGCGTATGGAAACCTCCCATTTGTTTCAAGGGAAAGCTCCCCATTTTTTCAAGGGAACATATGTACCCAAAAAAAAAACGGTGGTTTAAAAGAAAGATACGTCCCGTGCCAACTTCTCTCACCAAAAGCTGGTTGGCCTTCGATCCTTTTGCCCCGGACGAGCTCACGCCAGTGCGGTGAAAGAAAGATAATTAGATGGATAGATGGATAGAGATAGATCCAGAGACAGAGACACATACGGAGATATGAAAGCCAAGATGGAAGGGGCCAAGATGGGCCAAGTCTTACAGTACGTCCGACTCCCTGGATCGAGTTCATTCCCATGCATTCCATGTTTTAATGAAACCATCATTTTTGCTGGTTGCTATCCGAAAATTGGTCCATATCTATCCATATCTGGTATCCCCAGTGTTTGTGAACATCTCCCTATGCTTGTCGTTGTAGTTGCATCCCGAACACATGTTGATTTTTCTTATGTGTTTCTTGATTCAACACCGATTGTTGTTGCTGCCCTTGTTGTTTCGGTTGTGGTTGTGGGAGTGGTTGTGGTTGTGGTTGTGGTTGTTGCTGTTGTTGTTGCTCTTGTTCTTGTTCTTGTTCTTGTTCTTGTTCTTGTTCTTGTCGTCGTCGTCCTGCTGGTTGTGCTTATTGTGCTGCTTGTGCTGCCTGTGCTGCTTGTGCTGCTTGTGCTGGTTGCGGTTGTTGTTGCTAAATTTACGTGGATTTACAGTAGGTGGTTCATATCCCCAATTATTCGATAAGTCTCGCAACCCTATTTTTGTAAGTTCAGAGATGTTCGAAGGTCAACCACCCTCCATTTTGGTTCGCCAAGAAGAAAATACCCATCTCCATTTTCCACGCGGGTTTGTCAAGAAATTAGATATATCTCTAAATCCACTGGTTTTAAACCTCATTTTCCCACTTGCAAAATGGGAATGACCTGCGGGCCTGCGCCCGTTTCAAACCAACCTCAAGTTGCTGGTCATGTATCATGTATCCAAGTATGGATATGAATGATATGGAAAGTATCGAAAAATGACTGGCCACGTGATTTCTATATTGAAACTGGTCCTTTTTCCATTTGAAGAGCCACAAAAAATATCAACACATTAGATCAGTTGCTTCAGAAGCCGACCAACGGGACGACCACTCAAATTCTGCCGCAACAGACATTCGCTTTTTTTCCGTTCCTGTTTTCCGGACAAACAAAGATGGGTTTTCTATGGTGTTCCCCACTTTTTCCTATCTTTTTCGTGGGTTTTCCCCATGTTTCCTGTTGTTTCCCATGGTTTCCCCATCTTCACCATTGAAACCAGCACGGTTTCCCAGGGATTTCCGCCGCGGCACCGCGCGGCCAAAGGCTACGCACTGATCCATCCGTCCACAGCGCGAAGGCGTCTGAATCTCACCGCGGTAGGCGATGTCCATCTCGCCGTGCACGGTGAGTTTCAGGTCCTGGGGGACAAAAACCCAAGGGAAATCCAAGGGAAAAGCCTAGGAAAATGCCATGTTTGATGTAAATTGGTGATAAATCGCTTGGTGAACTAGGCTTCGTGGGTATAACGAACTAGTTCATGGATGTTCTGTAACGGATCCTAATGGTGTTGAAGAAAGATTTCACGAACGGTATAACGAACGTGTTTAGATGGTGTCGAGATGGTATATGGTGTTGACATGGTGTTTGGATGGTTTTGAGATGGTGTTGCTACCAGAACCCGGTATGGTGTTAAGGTCACCTAGTTAACACCTAGTTAAGGGGAATATAATATGATATAACCTTAAGTTGGTCCACATAACGTGGTGAACGATGTGGGTCCATTCTTTTTGGAAGGATATAACGAAGCTGCTACGAAAATCATTCGCCGTTGGGATCCGGGGTAACTATTGATATCACTAGTGACTAGTTGTTTGAATCACAATTGCAGTTAGTTAAACATAGTTAAACATAGTTAAACCATATCAATCTAGAATCTCGTGAATTCTAGTTGATATCACTGAGCACGTGCAAGAGATTAGCAATTTTGTCTTGAAACCATCACCTTCTCATGGTCCCTGCAGCACCCCGGCTACCGGTCACAACTCTCTCTTCACCCAGGAGCGTAGAGCATGTTCAGAGACCGCACGATCAACACGCAGATGGCAGCTGAGGAGGATAAACCCTTCCTGGACGGACGACCAGGAAATGAACCATTCGCTTGGTGGCAGCGTATGGTATTCTAATTGGTGGTTGAGCCCTACCCCCCTGAAAAATATGATTTCGTCAATGGGAAGGATGACATCCCATATATTATGGAAAATAAAAAATGTTCCAAACCACCAACCAGTATTTGTTGAGTTAAAAAAATCATGAAACCTAAGATCATCACTGAAATGTGAGTTTTTCTAAAGACCTTTCGCAGCCAGTCAGGTTCGGTACCTGAAGATAAATTGCCCAAAAAAATCATGGTTGACTAAGGTTGACTATTAGTCATGCCTCATTAAATGATGACATTACAATGTTTTAAATATTTTTGTGGTATGCAGTGCCCAGACACAGCCATTCTAAGAAACCCTGACTCCCGCTGAGGATCTTGATCGGCAGATCGGACTTGTAGTTCACCTTAACCAGCTGAGTGATTGAACCCCTGACAAGATGTGAAAGTCATCTTTAAGACATCAAAAAATAATCCTCGTAGTCCTTTTTTGTCCAGAACTATCTGATATCACTGATATCAGATATCTGATATAGTGATGATGGTTTGGATGTTTTTGTCAAAAAAAACTTATCATGTTTCCTCTACTTCTGCACAGTTCAACATAGGACGTAGGAAAACCCTGCGAAACCAACATTTGAAAAAAAAATAACACAATTCGTCGCTTGCGGCTCTGAAAGTCCGCAGTGCCAAATCTTTTGAAAATATGGTAAACCCAATTTCATTGTGTTGTTGTGTTTACCACAGTCAAATCATGTTTTACAAACTGCTGAAATTGATGGGTGATTTTAAATACGCACCCAGGCACGCTGTTTGTGCCTGTGTGATCCTCCAAAAATCCTATCAAATCGTAGCATCTCCGCACCTCTAATCCCCTCCCGGGGTACCAATGGCATTTCGACATATTTCGACCCTCACCAGTCACCAGGTCGGTCATGGCACTGGGCCAACATCATCCCAACACTGTTTCGAACATCATGGCTGTACCCTCTGGTAATTTAACATAGCTATTGAAAATGGCCATAGAAATAGTGGATTTACCCATTGAAAATGGTGATTTTCCATAGTTATGTTAGTTTACCAGAGGGTAACCACCCATTTGTTGGGTGCCAACCCGCCACCTGTTGGTGACGACTTCTGCGCACGGTGACATGCAGAAAGGTCTTCTGGAACTCATCTGAATTTCTTCCACCGAGTCAATGGGAAAACCGTCCGTCCGTTGTGCTATTTAAAAATTCGGCCTGTAAAACGTGGACGTGGATCATGATGTTTAATAGTGGCTTAATTCCTTGTGGGTAAAATCCTCTTCGAAAATTCCAGATCAATACCATTGGTCCAAATCCCGATGAAATCGGAACTGGTTGGTCACTGGTTGGTCACATCCGCATCCGCTCTCAAACCTCAACTGTTCCTGCTACCAGCCAGTCCCAGTCACGATTTCGGCTCCCCCGACGCGAAAATGTTTGCCCAGCTCCAGTACGCAGCCTGGGCGCCGACACCAATGCCTTTACCAGGCCGGGTGGCAAACTGAGGTACCCTGCATGGCTGGAAAAAAAACTGATTTATAGATGATTTTCCCCATTAAAACCTCCATTTAGTTTGGGGATTTTCCAACCAACGATTACCAAACAGTTTTCCCCACAACAAGGGCCGCATTTTCATCCGGCCCTTCGGGGGAAGTGTAGTAGAAACAGTAGCTTCGCAGCCCTGCTGCCAGCAATGTTTGCGTTTATTGTTGGTTGTATATCCCATTGTATTTCCCTTATATTCGAATGGAATGGTTGGTCAATCCACATTATAGATCCCTTTTAATTTGCGATTTTTAAATCACCATCTATTCCCATGATAGTCCCATGCAGTTTCCTCAAAAATACATAGTTCAGGTTATAAATCCGCTTGTATTCCCATGTCGAATGGTGAAATTCCCCATTTTTGATGGTTGAAATCCACATGACCGCCGTGGGACCAGCGATATACGCGAAGATGGAGGAGGACTGTGCCACCTGCCGTGGGATCCCAAGGGTGATCTGTGGAATCACGAAAGTTCGTTTCACTTCTTGTGGATATATCATGTATAGATAGATAGATAGGATAGGATAGGATAGGATAGGATTAGATTAGATTAGATTAGATTAGATTAGATTAGATTGATAGATAGATAGATAGGTAGACAGATAGACAGATAGACAGATAGACAGATAGACAGATAGACAGATAGACAGATAGACAGATAGACAGATAGACAGATAGACAGATAGACAGATAGACAGATAGACAGAT
>Ga0126342_10013307_pt1 | contig 14594 bp, 11 predicted proteins | sample Cyp1metagenome_FD_92528 | JGI IMG/M metagenome (GOLD analysis project Ga0126342, IMG submission 92528) | Coral microbial communities from Lord Howe Island, Old Settlement Bay, Australia - Cyphastrea 1 metagenome | ecosystem: Host-associated > Invertebrates > Cnidaria > Coral ... | reverse complement strand
CTGTTGCCTTGTAAATGTGGTGATTGGCTTTTAAAGGGTCGGAACAAAGTTGGAAGCAGACCTGGGTTGTTCTATTCACTCCAGTTCTATTTTATTTGAGCTTGGAGTGCTATCCGCAACCCACAGTTGTTTGTTTCCTGAAGTTGTCTAGACTCTTTGCATTTTGACTAGACTCTAGGCCGGAATTGTTCCAGTACACAGTATTTCCATGTCTTTTCTGTGCTGCCTTTGGCCCAGAGCGAAGGGTTTTTTTTGCCATCTCCGCGACGCGACCGTCGTGGAACCTCGACTGCGACCGTCGTGGACGACCCAAAGGCCCCAAGGCCCCAGTGGTTGGAGTGGCATCGACAGCTGTCACCCCTGAGTCCAACCCATGTGACGAAGGATTCAGTGATTTGTTCCTTGCAGAACATGCTTTTTTTGAGGGTGGTAGGGTGTGGGACAAACAAAGGTCACTTCGCTTGCCCGAAGGTCAAGATGTCGCGTCTGGGCACCTGCAACTTCCGGGAAAAGGAGAAAAGCTTCAACACCCAGGAGCTGGCATGAGCTGGAATCTGTTGGATGCAGTTAAGGCATGTTAAGGCTAAGATTGTTCTAAAACTAGAACCCCGCAAAACTGACTGTACCTTGATATGCCAAGCATTCCGGCTGGCTTGAGATACTGCGACTGACTTTGGTCAACTGGAGCTCCAGGAAGAAACTTGGCGCCAAACCTGCGAGAAAGAACGTTTCATCGAGGTGCGGGCGAATTGGGAGTGGTGATATTGGTTTTCCAGTTGTCCTGTCTCTGTGGTGTGCTCATTTTGAAGGCGGGTCATGTCTTCTTCTACTCCGAATGGAACCAAAAGATGAATGTTGAGTCATACTTTCCTGTCTCCAGCTCTCCACATCCCAGCTGCCGGAATTCCTTTCAGCTCTAGATAGCTCAAGGATATTCCACGGATGTGGGCTGCCACCACACTCATCTACCTGGAAGGTGTTAGCTCATCCAGATCAGAGAACATTCCTCGACATTGCGCAGATGTGCCAACCTGAGGGCCCTGAAGAATTTTTGAGTTGGAAAAAAATGGGCACATGCATAGCACTTCTAATTTTCTCTGTGCAATTCTCCAGGCATGAGCAATAGACTCATTCTATACTCATTCTTTTAGGTCTCTAACTTGGAGACCTAATTTTGGTGTGATGAAACTTCACCCAATGGATCATCTTTGATCCCCAATGATCCAATGGTTCCAATATGTTCCAATGATCCGCACCCCGATGATCACAGCAATTTGAGATCAGCCGCTGACGAGCCCGCGGCTGCCACGTTCATGGTAATGATTGATGCGGCTGATGATCATTCGATACACATCAGACTGTTTCTGATACCCAGTTTTGATGCTTTTTGCAGCTATTTGTTGTGGATTTTATATGATTTTATACCAGCAAGAACCAAAGTCAACCTTTCATCTCCTTTGACTCCGGTGCATTAAATATCAGAGCTTGCCACGATTGCCATGGTGGATGCAGAACTGCCACTGGGGCCTCTGGGCCGGCTTTGTTGTAACAGACGAGCACGTGCACGCGGTGAAAAGACATCCGCAGGTGCACCCATAAGCTCAACTGCTACGCCCTGCACCGAAGCCGAACCTGTGCAAAGTACATCGGATGCTCCAGATGATGGTTCCGATGCGAGCAAGGTGGCTGTTGGGATGTGTCGTGTGTATTTGTGGGTGTTAGGTCAATGCGCTCGAACTTGAAGGCCACCTTCATTTGTGAGATTTAAATTTCGTTTGAATTTTAAGGGCTGTTGTACGAGTCTGTGAATTGCTTAGTTCAAAGATGTGCAAAGCTAGCTTGAAAGCATAGCAAAGTGGGTCAGCACCCTCCCACTTCTGTTCATGTGCTTCTCTTGACCAATGCACTTGGAAAACTCATCAAGGCATTGAAACACATTGCGCATTAGCCAAACAGCCCCCTAAAAGACTTTACTTTTTCCGAGAGGGCAATTTGCTGTGTATGTGACTCCCCAATAATGCTCGAAGCACTAGAGTCACCAGAGCCTATGAGGGTTTCATGAGGGAGATTAGAATCTGGCAGCAGTTGTTGCGCAGTGCTCCAGAGCCAAAAGTGGTTTCTTCGTGGCTCATTCCATTGATGGTTCTGACCTAAAAGGCCAAACATTTGCGACTGCGGCTGAGACACAAGATTCTTGATACCCATCCTGTGACATCGTCATGGCTGTCATGGAATCTCCCAAATTTCTCCATATTTCTCCCATTTTTGGGCCCAAAATGGATTTCAGGTTCCAAGAATCTCTAGAAATGCCATGAAATGCCCAAGATGCCAGGAGGTCCCACACTCCGAGAGCTCCTGTCCTGATGAGCGGCACTTGGGTCCAACCACAGGTGCTGCCGCAGGAGCCCACGGACCTCCCAACGGTTCCGCTGAAGGAGTGGAGGAGACTGGCAGCAGCGGATACTTCTCCAATTCCACCAGCAGCGAAAGTGACACTATGCCAGGAAAACTTGAGCAGCTTTTCTTCGGTCTGAATTTCTTTTGGAACGTTGAATATTTGAATGTTTTTGTTTATCCCTTTTGAAAGATCTAAGAAATAGGGCAATCTTGACGAAACTACCATTTTGCCACTGCTTGCCTTCACATCGGATTTACGTCGCCACAATCAGTGGCTAAAATCTGCTGAGGATATGAGTGATCCATGCTTTTGGAAGCCGCAACGTATTCAAAGCGATGCTTGGGCATGAAATTATGTGAACATCACCAGCATACAACTTTGACTACTCAGCACATATATACATACATTATAATATATATAATACATTGTATATATATATACAAATTATATGCTGATCCATCTAAAAGTTCTTGTCAAAAAAATGATTGTGAAGACCGTTCATTTTATTTTTCGAACCCACGCGATGCTTTCTTTCGGCAAAAGTAAAGTGCTTTGTTTTTTGCGCCAAGGTTTTGCGAAGATCATGCATTGCTATGTATGATTCACCCTTATGTTCCGCGACGCTAGCTGCATGTTTACAAGGCTATCATGAAATAAATCTATAATAGTCTGACATATAACGACTGAGTCTTCATAAGGGGCATTGTTGCCTAAAATGGGTCCTAACATGGGTCCCGCGAAAGATAACGGAGTTCCTGAAAGTTTCGTGAAAGTAAAGCCCGCCCCCGGTGAAGAATGACTGTTTCTGCAGGAAAGAATTTTGATCAACCACCATGTATATATATATACATATGCATATGTATGTATATAAATACATATCAATATATATATATATATGTATATATATTATATGTACATACATACATATTCATTGCGACGTGTATGTTGAGTAGATAAGACAATAACTTGGAACATGCAAGCAAGCAAACAAACAAACACATTGTCAAACAGTGAGCAACTAAAGCGCAACAAGTGAAGCAAGCAAACCACCTGCAAGCACAAATAGGTCAGCAGTCCATCCTAGATCCAACTTAGCTATTTTATCCTTTCACATGTGCACACCCAAGAAGGAAATCACAGAAGTACAGATTTGAAAGCAATACTCGAATTTCCCGCCGCCAGGGTTGCAATGGTGGGACAGTGGTCAGTCTTTTTGCTTGACACTCTCCTTGAATGGTTTCAAAGATACCAAGGAACCTGATTCCCTCTGACTCAGACTCCCAACCATTCTCAGCAGACAGTCTATATATATAAAGTTATCTTCAAGTGCCTAAGTCTTGAGGATAGCAGTGCTGCATCAGCGACCAGTTCAGAATTTCGCCAAGCTGAAGCTGAAAAGAAAGCTCTGGAAGAACTCATGGGCAAGGTGCCGGTCACTGACTTTGGTGAACCAACATCTCTGGGAAGCATGAACCCCGGCTGCGGAAACTCCGTGATTTTCAACGGCTATTGGACGGGACCCACTTTTCTTTGCCGCAGCTATAACTGGATAATTTGGTTGTGATCTTAACGCGTCTGATAATTTTTCTGGATGGCAACATCGATGTGTTTAGGGCTGACAAGTGACAATCATATAGGGCAGCTTGGAGAGTTGCTGTCGCAAAGACATGCTTTTTTGGAAAGAAAACATATCATGATGAAGCGACTTTTCCGCCTAGCCACACGGCCCTATTCTTGATTCCAAGTGGTCCTTTGGTTCCTTCATTCTCACCGTTATTCATGTTATTGACTGTTATTGCTTGTATGTGGTCGTGCTGAGGAACCATCCCGTGTCTTGCTCTCCGTGCATGTTCTTCGCCAAGCCCTCCGGGTGCATCCGGGGATTGCAATGTGAGTTCTGTCATTTTCCACATCAAGCGGCGGCTCGTCGACCTGGCCAACAGCCCAGGACGACCTCAACGGGAAAGGGTATCTCGAAATGAGAAGCGCCCTGTGATCACTCATGACAGTACCATGTAAATCATGTAACAATAGAATCAACAAACACATCAGACAACAGCCACAATGGATCACAATGGAACATCATGACAGGTAGATGAATATAGCACATGATGAACAGCAAATGCTTCCTATTCATCCCACAAAGCGGAGGGTGTTTCGATGATCAAGCACCACAATGCTCCGGAGAGCAAAGATACCAATCCCACCTCTCACGCAACAAACGCAAAAACTCAGATGTTGCTGTCCGGAACACAACGTACGGCAGGATCATTCTGCCCGTCTCCGGAGTTGTTTAAAGTTTTCACCATGACGTTCACACATTTGGCCAAATTGTAGACGTGATGAAGCATAGCCAAGTGAAGTCATTTCAGGTGGATGAAAGATGTTTTGATGCAATTTGGTCAGATTCGATCTGATACTCCAGTCAAAAGCGGGTGCGTATGGCCACTGCAGCGGTGGGGGAATGATTCCTGGAACGAATCGGAATGGATAGATTCATGCTTTTCCCTGGAATGATTTGCACTCACGACAAAGAAAGACCCTGGAAACGGAAACATGATCATATGTCACAGGACAGGACCATTCAATATCTAAAGTATTCTAAAGTGTAAGTATCAACGTGTAAGACTCAAGGCGCACACTTTGCAGTACGTTATCTTGTTTGTTGAACAGCCCAAGATACTATTCATTGCTGCTGTTTGCACGGGTGGGTGCGGAATCAGCAATGGCATTTAGTAGATTTTGTGCTTGGATCCGTATTGGTTGCACTGAGTTTGTTGGAAGGAAGAGTGCACTCTCTGTATTGCATTAAAAACACCAAACTGCCGCAAAATTCCTTGGATGATATTGGAAGAGACAAGCTATGACAAAATAAATATGACGCAATTTGATCTAAGAAACAGGGCCAGTTTTTAATTGTCACTCTTGTTTGAAAAGGCCTGTGGGAGCATCTCGAGTCCTCATCCATAGACACTGCTGGTTTGCTTGATGGTATCATTTTTTGGTTTTGGTCTAGATCTTTCAGATCTTTCATACGCTACCCGTGGCTGAATCTCTGAATCAAACCTCCTCCATCCTCGCCAGTGTCGCTTGCAGGTCTGGGCCCACCCGCAGCACTTCGCACACCACGCACTGCACACAAAATCTGCAGGCGGGACCAACAGCATCGAGTGCTTTGCGTGTGGTTTGCACAGGCCGAAAGTCCAGTCATCGCTCTGGGGAAAGAAATGGCCGATTTTCTTGCTTTCCAGAACCATCATGGAATAGGAGAAAACATAAGCAGACAAGCAGCTATCATCAGCTATCTATTGCTCACATGCTGACCAAGGTAGTAGTCCGTGTGAGCAGGAATAACAAAACATCAATGTTGCTGTCCCATGCTTTCCCCCGATCTTGGGAATCTCGAGTTGAGCTGTTGCCATGGACCCTGAACTAGGCCGGCACCAGTGAACGACCCGCTGGAAAGCCTTCAGCGATTGGCTGGGGAGACTCAGCCACATGGGAAGGGCATGACAGGTCTCATGAGCGATCGGCAAAGGGCCTGTGGATGTTGGTAGTGATTTTCCTTCAACTAGGGCTCAGGTTTCATTGAACATTTGTTGGTTGTTTTTTTTCTTGAAAAGAACAACTGGCAGAGGTCAAACTATGACAGCTGCTGACTGCAAAACATGCAGGGTATTTTGCTTGTCAGCATGGGGTGTATTGATTCGGTGGCAGTGTCAGGGGAAGTGTATAGTGGATGATAGGGGATGGATGTTGTAGAACCGAGATTCGCATTGAGAGGGCTCCCAAACCAAAGAGATTGAACCGCAAAGATCAAAACTGACTTTGTGAGTGCTTCATATTTCTAGGAAGGGCTATTTTTTTTTGGACCTTTTTTTCCCGTTTTTTTTAAAACTATTTCTGTTTCCCTGCTTCTTTGCTTTTCTGCTTTTTTTTTTGCTTTTCTGCTTTTCTGCTTTTTTGCCTTTCTGCTTTTCTCTGCGTCTCTGCTTTTATAGTTCTTTGCTTCTCTGCTTCTCCACTTTTCTGCTTCTTTGCCTCTTTGCTTCTTTGCTTCTCTGCTTCTCCACTGTGCTGCCTCTCTGCTTCTTTGCTTCTCTGCTTCTCTTCTGTGCTGCCTCTCTGCTTCTTTGCTTTTCTGCTTTTCCCTGCTTTTCTGATTTTCATTAATCATAAATACACCCCAAACCAACCAAAGAAACACTGAAGCAACTCTAAGTAAACCCTAAACTTTCCAAATAAATTTGAAACTAATCCTAAATCAACCTTACACCAGCCCTAAATAGATCTCAAACCATACCTAAATAAATCTTAAGCCAACGCTAAACACACCTTAAACCAATCCTGAATCGGTCCTACACCAACTCTAGATAGATCCTAAACCAAGCCTGGATAAATCCTAAAAGCACCTTAAACCAGCCCCAAATAGATGCTCACCCAAGCCTAAATAAACCGTAAACCAACCCTTAGTAGATTTAAATCCCGGCCTAAAAAGATCCTAAACCAACCCTCAACAAACCTTAAACCAATCCTAAATAGGTCCTAAACCAATCCTAAATATATCTTAAACCAAACCTAAATAAGACCTAAAACACACCCTAAAAAGATCCTAAACTAACAATTGAAAAAACCTATAGTTAAATAAACCCTAATTCTAAAACCAACCCTTGAAACGGCAGCTTCCAGCTCCAACATGTTCACCAAATGCTGCAAATTCTATGGAAAATGAGAGGTTCCATCTCCAAAATGTCGCAAAGACAGTTGAAATGGCAGCTTCCAGCTCCAAAATGCTGCAAAAAGCAAGGAAAACGGGCAGAAAAACAGATTTTAAAGATATCTAGAACAGAAAACGTAATTCCCAAAACAATTCTGGACCCTATTTCTCGAGGCAGACCTTGTTTCAGTGTGAGGCCTCCATTGGGGTATCCAGTGAGAACTTGGAGCGTCCAGTTTCACTGGCCAGTTTCGCAGCTGACGACATCCCACTGGTATAGATGACAACTATAAATATAAATAAATATATGTATGTATGTATATAGTACTATAACTTATATATATATATATAGATAACACTATATGTATATATAGTATATATATAGAATACAAGTGTGTATAATATATATATATATATATACATATTTACATATGACGTAAGTTACAAATCTGGATCACATCATGTATAAGATGCCTGTTGCCAGTGGATTACATTCTGCCAATTGGACATCCCGTCATGACGCAGTTGTTTCACATTGCGAAAGTTCAGCCATCGTGGCTGTCAAGGCTGACGTTGTTGAAATGAGATCTGAAAACCAGTGCTATGCCTTTTTCATGCTGCGATGTATTGTCAATATCTCCAGACACACCTAGATTCCACCATCATAGAATTGGATGATGGGAAAATTTACAGGAAAGCCCTATATTTGATGGAAAAAAACATGGTTTCCTGTAGATTTTCCCTTAAACCAACCCAATGACACCAGACATGCCGGGGGATGTGTCAACAAAGAATCACTTGTTTGGAGCAATTTGATACCCCACCGAGCTAGGGGAAACAGTTTCTCGTTTCGGGTGGCCTGACCTTCACTTTCACCACGTTTCACTGAGCGACGTGATTTGATATGCGAGAGGAAAACATGGACATGGTCTTTAATCAGCCTTGCCCTTGAACTCAGCATGTTGTTGGTAGAACTGATGGGATTGTGGTGAGGGCAGCTTCGTTTTATTGGAATTCAGTGGATGGAAAAGTGCGTTCTGAGATGTTTCCAGAACATCCGATAATGTTTGAACAAATAGAAAGTAAAAAGGCAAGTCTGGATGGAGTTAAGGCTCAGTCAAGGACCCTGAAGCAATCGAATTCCTATCAGACGAGATCATTCTTTTTCTTCTGGGAGCAAAGTGCACGCTATTTTGGTTGTCAGAATGGGGTGTATCGATTTTTCCGTGGTAGTGTCACGGGAAGTGAATAATTAGTGGATGATAGGGGATTGATGTTGTAGAACCTCTTGAGATTCGCATTGAGAGGGCTCCCAAACCAAACAGAGTGAACCGCAAAGATCAAGATCAAAACTGACTTCTTGACTTCTTCACATTTCTAGAGGCAGACCTCGCTTCATGGCTGAATATGACCGTTTTTGCCAGCTTTGTTGTGGCAATGGCCATCATTGGGGTATCCAGTGAGAACTTGGGGCGTTCAAATATCTTGATTGATCCTACAGCGGGGTGCCTTGGCGGCCCTGCCTTGGCCCTGTCCTGGCCGCTTTGAAACATGATTCACGCAATGCCCTCAGCAAGAGAAAGGTGATTGGGGACCGATAAAGATGGTAAAGAATTGTGCTCTTTAACTCGCGCTGATATTGGCGGCAGCACGCTTAGTGCAAATTCCACCCGTGGGACTTGGAGACGGAACAAATGAACCAATGCTGAGATGACCGACCCCACACCCAATTTTGTGCATGGCATCTCTCCCAGATTGCCTTGTGTCTTGAAGGTCTTCAATGGCTGCAGTGAAGTGTGTTCCCTGCCTGCCAAGGCCTCTGGGCCGGTCCTTACATCCGTAGTATAACTCCAGCTATCCACAAAATGACCTGCTTCATGTGGATGATCACTCGTCATTGATGGGAGAACATTTTTCACAGAGCCGCAGGCGTGCAAGGCTTGCGAAAGATGTTGCGAGAGCTGCGGCTGCTGCGAGGTCTGCAACAGAGGGCATTCAGTTGGTGTACCAAGGCCAAATGATTGAACATGGCAAGATGGCATGCGTCCCAGTTCTCCATAGTTCTCCCATTAACTTTGATGTGGCCCCAATCGGCCGGTCAAGCTTGACGCAGGAGTGCGAGAAGTGCTTGACGCAGTGCGGCAGCTGTGTGGAGCAGCCACTTGGATCCTACGTTGTGGTGGCGCCCTGGCGAATTTCAATGTGACTTGCTGTGACCTGAATTTTTGCGGTGAGTCACCAGACGGCTTAAAAGATTTTTGCGATGATTTGGATCTTGGTTTTCAGTTGCTCAACGAATTCATGTTTTGCTCATGGCACCTTCAGGGAATGCTGGTGAGCCTCACTGAGCTGGTCGTTTGCATCCTGGCCTTCCAGGTGTGGATCAACAGAAGTTGGATTCCAACAATAAAGTAGCTCTAGTGGAAATGTGGAATATTGTGGAATGTTGAGGCTTGGGGTCTTGAAGTCTTATACAATTTCGGAACATACCCGAAATGAACGCGTACAGAAGCATCGGTCGTGGGCACTTGGCCAATGAGTCAAAACCAGGCTTTTGCATGCATAGAGTTCAATTTGTGATGAAGTGCGGTTCGCATGGCCCGACACAGCAAATTGATAGAAACCTGACAGTGCAAGTTGAGGCAAAACAATCCTTTTTTTGAGGTGGAACTTTGCAAAACAATCCCAACGGTCGGTCGGAGTTTCCAACGGTTGGCCTGTTGCTTAGCTGTTTCCGGCGTTGGTACGCAGAAATTTGGAACTTGACTGGTCGTTTTGCTCCTGGAGATTCAGATTATGTCGCCAGGAGGACTTCAGCCAATGCCAACTTCCTGAGGGCTTTGCGCAGAAGGCCTACTCCAATTACAAGCGGTCAGATATTTTTTCCGTTCAAACATATTCCATCCAACAGCATTTGCCAACCATTGATAACCATGCGCCACACATCTTGTCTGAGGATGTGTGAGAGTATCATGTTGTATCTACATGTCTTTCTAACCCATTCAGTTGATGTTGATTACAAGTACAACGGAGCTCAGACTGAAATGTCAACACCCGAAACCAGCTAACCCATTCAGTTAACGGGCTTTGTCACTTTGGGTCCATAAAGATGTCTCGTTTGCGATCGCTTTGAACAACTCCCATGTCACGATCCGACCTTTCGGTTCCTTTGGAGGTAGGGATGCGCGGATGGTTGAAGGGACAGATGGGCCTTGCTGCCATGATTTTGCGACCGGTGCAAGCCTTGCAAGCACTTGATTTTTCATTTGTGGTTCCCAAGACTCAGGGCATGTGCAAAAAATTACAGCAGGTTTCGCATGGTTGCACTTCATCTTTCCGCCATACCTGCAACATGAACTCCTTCGGAAGTGCCTTGAATGATGACGGCAGTTCGAATCAGGAGCATCTTGGGGTCAAGTTGTGGAAACATATCAATATGGGGTGTGATGGCGTTTCCGCATTACTCAAGTGTTCGGCCTGTCACAAACTTCACTCATGTGATTGGACTCCGACTGGTTACACTGCCATCTCGAAGATCCTGTCCTTGCTGTGAAACAATCGCACAGGTGAAGAAATCGGGATGTTTTGCGACCGGCCAACCTTCATGGCGAGCTGAGGTTGGGCCAGCGTGCTGGTGCCAGGGCCGAAATATCTCAGAAAGAAGTCAAGGATACGCCTGGGCTGCGGTTTAAAAGGGCGGACCGACTAGACTGTTGATGGCTGTTGTAGGTCGCCAACCGACTAGGTCAACTTCAATGTTGTCAGTGGCATTACGAACCTGATCGCAGCATCATGATTGATTGATGTTGTTGAGTCTCTTCAATTTGTCTTGCGTGCTGAACTGCGGCAGCATGCTCTATTGTTTCTGTTGCTCTACTATCACCTGCCAGCTTTTGATTTGTCGAGGAGAGCTTTCACGAAGTCTTCTTAGAAGACATTGGTGTTTGCTTCTACGTTCTTTGACTGCAGTCGCAGTTCGGTTGGGTTTCGGGAGGTAACCTTTTAGTCCACCTTGGTTTGTGTTCTCTTCTAATGGCGGAATCGAAGGCAAGATATCTGTTCATGCTTTTCTTTTGATCAGCATTTCTTTAAAAAATCTTTTTATTCAAAAGCATTCAGTGATATCCTTAAAAGCAAGGGTAGTCCAACGGGTACATTGTTGAATGCACAGTTTGAAGTTTTCTTTTACTGTAAAAACATCTCCCTCTGTATCTCATGTATGCTTAGAGACATGTAATCTGTAGCTTGACTTCTAAATACTGATCTCCTTAGTTGATACCTCATTGATCTGACACTCATCTTACTTGGTTGGTTTGTTTCTTCCAAAACCTGATGCTGAGCTCGAGACTTCTGTGTGAGGTTTTTGCTTGGGTGGCAAGCTTTGCATGGAGCATGGTGGGTGGGAATCCCAAACTCTGCTGCTTGTGATGCCGCAATAAATAGCAGCAAGAAATCTCTTGAGACTTTGAGACTGGAAAAGATCTTGTGAGACAACGATTCAATGTGTGGAACACGGTCTCAGCCTCTCAGCATTTACAGGTGTGTATTGGCTACACCATACCAACTGTGATCCAGGAGGCACCATGGAACCCTTTCTGCTAAATGGCCAAGGGGTGAAATAGAGGGTGGGCCCTTGTCATTCACGGTAGATCCTTTTTGGCTGTAAAGTGCAGGGCCCATCAGTTTTTCATCCAGCTGACTGGCACTTTGGTCTCTAGAACTGCTGAATGATGGGTGATGGAGACATTGTGCAAGAAAGCTCCCATGGCGACTCGGGGGTTGATATTCAGACTCTCGTGACTGCTGGTGTGTAGGTAGGTTCAGCGATGAGGTTAGGTCAGTTTTGCAAGTTGCATTGAGCCTCAAAACTAGTAGCAACTAGCATTTTCCAAAAGCGAGATAGTTTGTAAGGGCTTGGGGTTTCAGGCTGGACTACGGCTGCAGCCTTTGTCGGTTTTTCTTTCTTTTGGTCAACCTGGCCATTTGCCAAGGTCTCCGGTTGAACGGGGGGACTGCACTCCCACTCTACTAGGAAGGATTGCTTGGGTCTTTTAGGCCCTCGACAGACAGATAATTGACAATACTTGCAGTCCATTCTCTTTGAAGATTTGGATTCTGTTGCTGACCGAATTTGATGATATTTGATGATCAAAAATCGGTTTCTTTGATTGATGGTTTGCCAATGGCTTGCCAGGGGATTGATATTTTACAGCGTGGTATGGTATGGCTACATTTCATGTGTTTCTACGATGCCAGCCACGGCCTGAGCTAAGCTTGAAGTCCAGCAGCTTGACATCGGGCGGGACATTTGCCATGAACTCCGGTGGACCCAGTACCATTCATTTGGAATCAAATTCGGACTTTAACCCAAATATGCATATACATAATGCCTCTCTTTGTCTTTCCCTCTCTCTCTCTCTCTCGCTACTACCAATGTATGGATTCTTGTTCCAAGCAGTGCTATGCCAGCAGAAGCCGCAGCTCTGCTAGGTGCAGTGGGCCATCCGTCTTCAGGAGGCCTGGGCACATCTGGGAATGTCCGCAGTGGAAAAGTATCACCCACCAAGGGTCAGTTTGTTGCTTCGCCAGAGCTGTGTGATATGTACAATAATTATCCATAATTCATGTTTGTTACTTGGATTTGATTGTTCGCAAGTTCATAGGGTCCCAAATTCTCGCACCAAGCCTCTCAGGCCACCAGACACGGCTTTTCCAGCGGACCGAGCAAAGGTGGGTCATGATGCGTCTTTGCAGGGCCAGTTGACCCCAACAGGTCAACAGGTGGAAACGCCCAAACTCTGCCTTCGGCTGAAGGCTCTCGGCCGCAAGTATCCGCTGTTGGGGGCCCATAGCATACACAGGGTACGAGTGCGGCTGGGACGGGAGTTCTGATAGCCTCCTACATCTTCCAGGAAGGGCAGTAAGGACACTGGGCTTCTGTTTTGGTAGCGCTCAAAAGCATCCTTGAGGGCTTTCGGGTTTTTCATGTTGCTATTTACTGACTCCTTCAAGAATTGGCGTTCTGGACCCCTCTAGACATAGAGAGACAGGAAGACTTGATGGACAGCATGGGGAAACTCTGGTAGTGGTTAAAATTCCTTCTGGAGACCTATAGCTTATAGACTAGAAGATGGAGAAACGCCGCAGTCTTCTTCTTCTTCTTCTTGTCTTTGTTGCTGCTGTTGTTGCTACTGCTGGTGGCTTTCTTCTCGTTTCTTGTTCTTGACGCTTCCGCATTTCCACCCTGGGTCGGGTCGGCAGATATACTTCTCAGGCGGAGTCACCTAGCTTTCACAGAAATGGCTTTTCAATACTTTTCAATACTTTTCAATACTTTTCAATACTTTTCAATACTTTTCAATACTTTTCAATACTTTTCAATACTTTTCAATACTTTTCATTTTTTTCTTGGTTCAGACAAAGTGTCTTCAAGACGGCCCTTTCAGTTCTTAGAGGTCCGGGGTTGGCAGGCTTGGGTTGAGTCTGATAAACGTGGCAATCGTGTCGCCTGGAGGTTTGTTCTCTATATGTGGTACCATATGTTCAAAGTCAGGATTTGCCCGAAATTGTGGGCAGCCTTTGAGGATTATCATAGTAGTCACAGCTCGACAGCTTCAGAATCCATAGGTTTGCGCATGTGCTCTCGAATGAAGGAGCTACTCCAACAAGACAATGGGTATTTTGATCAAGGGTTGTGTCTTTGTTCCTCTTGAGAGTCATTAAATGCTTCGTGCACGAAGTTGCACTGTGCTTGTTCTATATATCCAGGGGCGAAAATTGATGTGGCAAGAAGCACCGGCTTGTTGTGTAAGGCTTAAGGGGTCAGGAGCGCAAGTTGGAAGGTGTTGGGGGTGCATATTGCTCCACAGGCCAACTACCACACTGCCTGAGCCTAGGCGACCGCAGCCCCTGAGCCATTGAGAGCTCCACCTCCAGCGGGCTGTCGCAAGGCCATCCCTGAACAGTCCTAGGTAAGGATGGTCCAGGTGGTTGCAACGTATTGGGAAAGCCGGTTCTGAGTGTGGCTTCCAAGGGGAGAAACCACGGCTTTTGCAGCACCAAATATGCACATTAGTCCCCCATCCCCCATCCCCCTGCTGTAACCCCTGGCAAACCCTAGCAGCAGTTGACCCAACATGTTGGCCAATAGGATGGATATACAGTATAGAGCTTCGCGCACGGGCAATGCCATTAGGGTTGCCTGTCCTTGCACACCTATGATTAGCTGGCGGTAGTTGCAACCACTCAGATACCGCTGGCCCGCTGGCCCGCTGGCCCGCTGGCCCTGGCCCTGGCGTTGTCGTTGTTGTCGTCGTCGTCGTCGTCGTCGTTGTGGTTGTCGTTGTTGTTGTTGTTGTTGTCGTGGTTGTCGTGGTTGTGGTGGTTGTGGTTGTGGTGGTTGTTGTGGTTGTTGTGGTTGTTGTGGTTGTTGTGGTTGTTGTGGTTGTTGTGGTTGTTGTGGTTGTTGTGGTTGTTGTG
>Ga0126342_10013306_pt1 | contig 14594 bp, 8 predicted proteins | sample Cyp1metagenome_FD_92528 | JGI IMG/M metagenome (GOLD analysis project Ga0126342, IMG submission 92528) | Coral microbial communities from Lord Howe Island, Old Settlement Bay, Australia - Cyphastrea 1 metagenome | ecosystem: Host-associated > Invertebrates > Cnidaria > Coral ... | reverse complement strand
TGGGTTTATGCTGGATCCATCCAAAATAAAACAGGGTTTTAGTAGGCCCCCCAAGGCCTAGTTGGTTTAGTTCAGTAGGTTAGTTGTTGGGCTTATTGTGAATAACTATACTATTAAACATCGTGATTTTCCGTAGTTTTTTGTATGTTTACCAGTTTACCAGAGGGTAATTTGAAACTTTGAAAGTAGTCACTGAGTTAATCACCATTTTATAGCTGAGTAAATCAACTAACATAACTAACATAACTATGGAAAATCACCATTTTATAGCTGGGTAAATCAACGATTTCTATGGTCTTTACAAAAACTTCCGGTTCTTCGAAGCTGCCACAGGCCTTTGGGCTCAGGTGGGCCTGGCATCCCAGTGGGCCAATCATGTGCCCTGGGTAAACCACCACACTTCATGGTGGGTAAAACCATAGTAAGATAGTAATAGTACTGGTAACATAGTAATATTAAGATGTATTGTATCATTATAAATTATATATATATTATATATATATCTACAAATAATATGTAAACACTATAGTAATGATAATGTATCTATAATAGATAATAGAATGTCATATATCTATAGTGTTTAATATATCTATAATAGATAATATATGATAATGGATCTATGCATGTGTTGTTTAAAATATGTTTTACAATGTAGACATCTATACAATTGGGTTCATTTGGCGGAATTCCACTTGTTGATTTGTTCATCACTTCATGAACATATACGTGTTCAAAATGGTTCACTGCTTTTCTTTCTCAATGCTGCCTGTTTCATTTCTTCTGGCAATGGGAATTTCCACAGTTTGAAGTTGAATCTCAGCGGCTCTTCCCGGCGACATATCTGACTGAGGTAGTGGCTCTCAAGAGTCAGAACTTGGAGAATTGTACACCGAATCTTGGCGAGTTGTGTTGGATGTTGGTGAATGGGACGCTTTTTCAGTTTTTGCTGGAGGAATGTCATATTCCATTGTTTGTTGAACATGTGTTTGATGTTTGTTGATGTTGTGTGATGTCTATTGTTTTTACTTTGTTGATGTTTGTTGATTTTTTGAAGTCTAAGGCAATGATATTGGTATATATGTTTGCATTGAACTTAGTTTTTTTTGTTTCCATCGCTGCTGCCACTGCTGGGAAAAAATCCTCCATTGTGGGATCAGGGTGGTGAATCTTCAGGAATTGGGTCTCGCTCTGGAGCAGGTTCAGTAATCATGTGAGTTCTCTACTGGTATCCAGCCAGAATGGTGATGTCACTTCTTTGTTGATATCTAAAAACCATAGGATTCACTACTAGTCTTGCTTCAACTAGCATGGCTAGCCGCACTAGCAACCATTTAACGTGACGATATTGCCATGAGTTGGGCTTTGGTAGTGCTCCTGATCTTCAGTTTTCAGGGTCCATGTTGTGGGATGGTTCAATGATGCTAAAGATGAGATTTCACCCAAAGAACATCAACTGGACTATTTGGATTGTTGAAAAAAAACCAACCCGGGATTAATAAACCATGGTTTATTAATTAGGGGGGTATTCCCCCAATAGTCATGATTTGATACTTAAAAAATTAAATGGTACCCCCCAAAAAAAAACAGCCTAGAGGTTTATTACTATGATGTTCTTAAACAGTATACTATTAGATACTATGGTATACTATGGATGTTGTTACCCCAAAGAAAATCAACTTAAGATTGGATCGTTGGTTGGCCCAGCCATTTTTTAGCCCGAGGATAAGCAAGCTGGAGCTCTCACTGGCGACGGTAACAATGGAAGATTCCCAGGTGCGCCAGAGAAGCAACGGGACGAATTTTCAGCGCTCAGCTGGTAAACATACCATCTGGTTATCTAACATAGCCATGGAAAATCACCATTTTCAATAGGTAAACCCAGGTAAACCATCTATAAATGGGCCATTTTCCATGGCTATGTTAAGTAAACAGAGACGGTAACTCCAATAACTATGGGATTTATATACAGTTATAGCTCTAACATGGAGGTAAACAATGACCATTATAGTATCTAACTATGGTAAACTATGATGCTTAATTATAACCTTAGGTTTCATGGGATTTATATACAGTTATAGCCCTTAACAGGTGGGACAAGGATGGGATTTGATGGGAAAATGACGGGATATCACTATAAATTTTATAAATGGGATTGTAACTGGTTTTCGTTCATGGTATGTAACCAACTAGTTGCACGAGTTATACTTCCAGGTATATACAGCTGTTGAGGGCCATAACTGTACAACCATGCTGTTCAAGTTCTGACAATCTGCAAGCCAGAAGAATGGTCCTGAAGAATGTAGTTGCAGTCTGTTTTCCAGCATGCAACAGGCCAATTTTGTCGCAGTTGTCGCTCTTTAGTTTATAGTACCCCCAAACAAAAGAAAGCACCAAAGCTCTAACAACAAACACATGTAAAACAACGATAGAAATTCGAACTGACCATAGTGGTTGTATGTGGTTGTTATCTACATTTATGGATATTATTGGCCCAAAAAGAGTTATAAATTTCCATCAGAACGCCAGCAACTAGTTGATTTTCATGGACCTTTCCAGCCAGTTTATATCCATTGAAATAGTGATTTCCCATCATTTTCCCTGCATTTTCCCATGAGTTTCCCCGCATTTTCCCATGAGTTTCCCATGATTTGGCCTTTTTTTCAGGCGCCCAATTGGCGGTCCAGAATTGCCCGCCCTACGAGCAGCAGTACTGGGATCCGTCCGGAGCCAAGTGAACCATAGATTGCCCATGGTAACTATATCATATATTATTTTGGGTAAATCAACTATTTCTATGGCCATGTTCAATAGCTATGTTAAATTACCAGAGGGTAATTCTCTGGCATATGAATATGATGTACAATGTGGGGCCCCCGTTGGATAGCTAAGTTGGTGCAAATAACTACAATAACTAGGGTTTATGGTACTTACAAGTATAGTTAGATGGGGTTATAAACCAACATATAACTAGGGGGCCCACATTTATATATATATATATATATTATATTATAGTATATAATATGGTATATATTATATGGTAGTATTATTGTAGAAGTTCACCATGGTAAACTATTTTACAATAATGGTTTCAAATGGTTTCAAGTGGTTTCAAGTAATAGTACGTTCCCAGCTAATGATGTTTACAACATCTTTCATCCGGAAAACCACCTCCATCCTCTGAACAGAACTTGTTTTACGGGTCGACTCCAGGCCCAAACCATCAAGAAAAGCGGTGGATTCTCCAATGCCTTGGGGTTTGTGTCAATATAGGGTATCTCAAATCCATTGGATTTCTCGTGATGGTTTCTCATGATGTTGTCAAATGTTGAGATACCCGTCATGTTGAGTTTCGAAATTGACCATTCTCAACCAGCCCGCAAATGAAGGTCAGTCAGGGAACTTGCCGCAAACAAATGCATATTGATGATTTATAATTGGGTATTAGGATTTAACAATATTCTACAAATGGTAAACCATAGCCAAATAGAACAAGAATATGCGGAAAACTTCAGTAAGTACCTATTGGAACCAAAATGTTGTGCTTCAATTTCCATATTTTTTTCATGTATGATTTTATAAGTTCATACATTATTTACAGGGTTGGCCATGGCCTCAACCATTCTATATCTGCACAACTTGTTCAGCCACGCTTCCAGAGGTTGTCTCCCCCCGCCGGGCAATTTATTTGCAGCCTATATACTACCTGTGGCAGGGTGCGCCAAAGAGGGACCATGGCGGGGTCTGCTTTGGGTGTACCAAAAGCCTACTTTGCCAACAGGAAATCCACTAAATCCACTACTTGGGGAATCTATAGGGAATATGGTGTCTTATTTTTTGGGGCATTCCTTGGGCAAATCAAAGTTTGGGAGGTTGAAAATTCTGAATCATTCTGACACATACCCTCTGGTAAACTAACATAGCTATGGAAAATCACCATCTATCAACTAGAAATGGGCCATTTTCTATATGTTGAATTACCAGTGGATACACTCGTACCAGATTGCGGTCTATGCATTTTTTTTTCCAAAGGGCCTTCTATCCCAGCGTCCAATGGACAACTTGTCACAACAGACTCCCCAATGGTTTCCAACTGCTTCCGACGTGGTGGATTCCATCCCCGTGTCCATGCTGGGTACCTAAGATTAAGTCAGCTTCGCCAAGAACAGCGCAGTGAAGTTCATCCCCTCAGGATGATCTCAAGATCGCAAAGTTCTGAGGAAACCACCAGCCAGTTCAGTATACTGTATATGTATATATATATATATGAATAGATTATGTACATGTACTGCACAATGGTGTACCCTTATTGTTCCTTATTTTCAAGAAATGACGCAACCATCACTTTCCGGTCTCAGCAACTGCGCCAGATGGGGCCAATTTTGGGCTGTCTTTTTCTCGCTGAAGGCAGGGTTTTTCAAGAGATCTGGCTAGGCTGAAACTGGAGATTCAAGCAACCAACAATTCCATACAATTGGGATACAGCTGATTTATGAGCAGCTAAGTTGCTTGACATATCTAGTTCGACGGTTGGGTAGCAGATATATATATATATTTATATATATGTATATATATATATCGAATTAGGCCTTGGATGACAGAAACAGACTTGGCCTGACATACCCTCTGGTAAACTAACATAACTATGGAAAATCACCATTTTCAATGGGTAAATCCACTATAAATGGCCATTTTCAATAGTTATGTTCAATTACCAGAGGGTACATGAGTTGGTTGGTGGTTTCAAACAGCGCTTGCTCAATGTCCTACTGATCTAATTCACCCAGTGAAGCTCTCACCCACCTCGCTAGATGAGCCAAGATCCGCCCTTTTGATGGGCGGTGGGCGGGTTCAACTCCCAAAGGGTTCTTTGGGGTTGACCAGAAGTGGCCCCAAAATCTCCAAAATCTCAGGGTTGATCATAAATGGTTTTCCATATATTGGGAATAATCATCCCAACTGACTTTCATATTTTTCAGAGGGGTAGGTCAACCACCAACCAGACATATTATTTTGCATTGAAATGTACATTTTGAGGTATCCCACGAGTTTTGGACAAATATATGTAGAGTTTCGACTGGGAACATCGCCCTCTGCAGGGATTGAAAGTTAACAGAACTGTAAACTTTCAGTCTTCATCTTCGCGACACTAGGATGATTCCAATCAAAGCACAAGCCAGCAGTCACAAGGTGAAGGGTCTTCGACTTTTTTTGCAATGGATATGGATCGGTGTACACTTAAGACACCTCAACGTACAGATGTAGTCGATTTTTTTGCGTGTGTGCCATTGCGTTCTCAGCTGCTCAGCTTGCAAGATTTGGGTGCCGCTTTCAATTCATCACCCACCCCTTTGTGCCTGCTGAGAAAACAACGAAATAACGGGATGACACGATTGTATTGTGTTTACACTTGATGCATGTTTGGAAAACAGCAAGAAACCATTCCCAATAGTAGTAAACAGAAACGGCCACTTAATACATAAGACTGAAACTTGGAACTACAAATTCATTAACTTTTATCAACATTTATCAACTTTTAAGCTTCCACCACTTGGCTACTTGGTTTGATGAGTTCATCGGTATACCTAGACCAACCTACAAACATGATTATTCTTCCCATAACTTTGGGACTTTTTGACATATGCTATCCATTTTTAACAGGTAAACTGAGGGTCAACTTGGGGCTGCAGTTGGACTTCAGGCCTGCTGTGCATCAACTGCGCAGCTCTCGTAGCCGTGGGCCTTGGTGGAGGCAGGATTCGTTGGGATGGTTTTATATGGATTGTGTATGGCTCTTGATGTGGTTCAAGATGCTGAAATCATTGGTACGTGTATGTTGGTATGAGTCTGGATTAGACATGTTTACCATCACTGACAGTATGACAGTATGACTCATGGCAGGGGCTCCTTGTTGGGGGAATGATAATGAATTGATGTTGAAACCAGGCACCCCAAATGACAGTGTTTCCCATCGCTGGGAGGTGGTCTGGATGTCTTTGCCGCTTATGCCAACGTAGTGTCTTGGCTGCTGTGTGGGATGTGGCAAGGTTGTGGATGGCGGGGAGTATCCCTACCAACCTTGAAGATCTAGAGAGATGTTGATCTGGAGTGGTCAAGATTCAACAGAAAAAAGGGCAGCGCATTTCGAAACCGCAAAAATCAATCAGCAGAACCCCGAAGAACAGAGGGCACTGCAGTTCCCCCCTAGTACCACTACCCAAAGAAAACTGTAAGACAACGGCCTTTACCAAAACCTGTCACAACCGTGGCCCTTAACAATTATAAATGGGATGAAATAATTCCTGTAACTGGTTGGTTAAGTTAAATATCATCGGCGCCAGGTGATCCTGCCTTTCAGCCTGGTATCCTTGCTGACTGCGCTCATCCTGGCGGGCAGTTCCGGCTTGTCCCGTGGCGGCGTCATTTTTTGGGGACTGACGAATGCTGACGAAGATTGGGTTTCCCACATTAGTAACTCAAAGTGGTCGCTGAATTGTTGTCAAAGATTGCAATTTCCCCAGTGCATTTGTTGAAGGAAGGAATTGTAGGGGTTGAACCTCCAGAAATGTAGAAGTGAAACATTGGAGAAAACCATTGGAGATCACTTAGAGGCATTAAATGGTGGCTCAACCATCTCAGGAATTTCTTAAAGCGTGAACCACTAGAAAGTATCAGGATTTGCTAGAAATTGTGAGATGCAAGTCATGTTGATGGCAATAAGTCTTTATATCCGTGGCTAAGACATCCTGCATTTCGGGCTTGATCCAAGTCCTCATTGGATGTACAACCGGTACGGTTACAGTACTTGCCAACATTTGATGTTGAATGATCCTCCAAGTGATGGACTGGGGGGGAGCATCCCAAACTCTTGTAGTTTTCATCGTTCTATGACTCAACGTTAACAGTAACAATTTCTGGAATCTGCCTGAACTTGTCTATTGCTTGAAGCAATAAAGTTAATACTTCCCCATCCACATACCTGTTGTTTTTTTATTTTAATGGTTTGGTATGTACACTACACATGAACATCATGATGATGATGATGATGATGATCGTGACGATCGTGACAATCGTGATGATCGTGATGATCGTGATGATCATGATCTTGATCATGCTGGGTGATATCTTCGTCGTTGATTGATTGATGTTTCATGCTAAACCACATTTTCCAACCCATGTGCTCTCATCCCTATCATCGCTGATCTTCCAAGCAATCCGCAACCAGCTTCAGGTCACCCCCAGTCCACGAGATGGTTAGTGTAGGTGCCATCTGTGCAATCCTTGCAGTGCTTTTGGCAGCTTAGCGGAGATTCTTGAAACGTCCGGTTCATATGGTAGCGTTCAGAAAACATTTGGGATGTTAAAGGGTGGCAAAAACAGGGGTTTGTCAAGATTTTAAATTTAATGGTTTTACGCCGCAATTTGCAAGGTGATGTTGAGTATTAGTTATAGGGTGCGGAGTGTGTTTGTCATATGCGTCCGAAGGCATACTGTGTCTGAAAATAGGGCCCTGTCTAGCCATGGTATATTTATCGTCAGTTTTCCCAATGACCACCCGGCCACCCGTCCTATAGGTAACAACCCCCACTGGCCGAGGTATCTCTGGCTCTGGTGTTGGCCTGTTTAGGTATCTTTTCGCATTTCGCCATCACCAATCTCTTGTCCAAAGCCGAGGCGGGGCTGCTTCGTTGCTGTTGGGTGAAGTTGTATGGCTGGATGCAGGGTCAACGGATTGGCAAGAGGCATTGTTTGTTGTTTATTTTGTGTGTGTTGGTTTGACTTGTCGTAGTTCCAATTCTCGAATAGCTGCTGGGATAGGTTGAAAGCAGGTTTTTGTCAATCAGATGATTGTCAATTATGTCAATTGTCAATCAGTAGGACGAATTTCCTTGCCTGCTTGATGATATAGGTACAAGGACTTACAAAGTCTTACTTACTGGTGCTAAACGTAGGGAATGAGGGAATGATCCAGAATAACTATCAATAATCATCCCAGCAACCCCCATTCCCATCCATTCCCTACTGGTTGGTGGTTTGGAACATGTTTTTTTTAATTTTGTCCATATATTGGGAATGTCATCATCCCAACTGACGAAGTCATATTTTTCATAGGGGTAGGTCAACCACCAACCAGCCTACGTTTAGCACCAGTAAGCTTAATTCATTTACCCTCTGGTAAACGTTTACAAAAAACTATGGAAAGATCCACCATTTTTAGTGGGATAATCCACTATTTCTATTGGAAAATCACCATTTTAAATGGGAAAATCCACTATTTCTATGGCCATTTTCTATTTAAAGTGATTGTTCCCAATTATCGCTAAGATTTCACCGAGAAAACATCCCAGGCCGCAGCCCGTGTGGCGGCAGAGCATGCTCAGGCACAAAACGATTGGGGGGAAAACATGGAGAAAGATGGAGAATTCTTGGAGTTATGCCATGTTATGCCCCCTATAAATGTGCTTGAACTGGGACTATTAACTCCGGTAACACTATGTCATTGTATACCAGTTATAGCCACATACTTGACATTCAGGAACGGGATTGGGTCAAAGTCTACCAGACCTGGGGAATGACCAGAGATTGAAGTCTATGTTTGTACCATCCAATTGCTGTAGCCAATGTTGACCCATACCCCAAATGTTCCCGTGGCAAGGCGTCCTTGGAGGCAACGGAGGAATATCGATTGCAGCAGGACGTTCCCGTCCCATCCCATTGAGCCTGCTGTGACTCTCAGCAAAGAAAGAAATCGTCAAAAGAATGGGCATATGTTGGTTTATAACACTCCAATAACTATGGTATATATATATATATATGTGATACTGTATATATCATGATATATCTATACTTACTATGGTTTATATTTTATATCATTCCCATATGCGAACCATGGTGCTGGTATATTTACCTACAAAACAGGGTGATTATTAGGGCAAATGTTGGTAAATATTCCAGCACCATGGAGTATTAGCATTTCACTTGCGTGTGCCCAATGAATCGTTGCAAAACATGTTTATCATAGAATGTTTGCGCACATGGTGTGCCCAGCCAGATCTCATATGTCATTGGGTGATTTTCTTACAAATGGGGGTTACTGATCTCCAAATCGGGTGTGCGCACGCGCGGGTGTGACTTTTTACGCAGAGGGGTGACTTAACACGACCCCCAAGTATGACGCAACCTCTGCAGAGCTGGCACAATGGGATTATCCTGCAAGTAGAACTGGGTTTTGATGTACCCTCTGGTAAACTAACATAACTATGGAGAATCACCATGTTTAATGGGAAAATCCACTATAAATGGTCATTTTCAATAGCTACGTTAAATTACCAGAGGGTATACATGCTTGCTTAATATCCAAGTGAAAGGCGTGAAACCACGCGCAGTCAAGGTGTGGATGGTGCACCCACACAAGGGGTCAGCAACTAGGGCATAGCGGCACGTTGGATGTAGACACATGGTCTCATTTTTGTCATGCTTCGTCAATTTTCTGTCATCTGCCCTTGTTTCCATATATGTGTGTTTCATGTTTGTTGTTTCTTTAGTTTTGCCTTTTCTTTTCCTTTCGTTTTCTTTTTAACTTTTAGCTAAACTATGTTTTTAGTTTTGTGGTTCGTTCATTCCCCTTTTCAAGTCGCGTTACACGTTCCTTTCGTTTTCCTAGCTGTTCCTTTTATCTTTCTTTTTGATTTTTTTTACTTCCAGATTTGGCAATAGGCACAAATACATCCAGTCATTACTTTTTGATGGAGACCCCGTCGAAAGCTTTGGAATAGTAATCAACACCTTGTCCTTTCTCTTCCTCTGCCCTTTGTTTCCTGTTTCTTACGCCACTCATTTTTCCTGTTGTTTTCCTTTCATTTCCTTTTCCTTTCATGTGCTTGTATGTCCTTTCGTTTTCCTTGCAGTTTTTCATGTTTTACGTGTCCCCCATCTGTCAGGTGAGGGTCTGTAGATTTTGTGTCAGCTCCTCTTCCTCTTCGTCTGCCTCATCCCCGCTTCCTTTCATGGCAAGCTCGTCATCTCGGACATAGCAAGACTTTGCCTTGAAACGCAATGTGGGCACAGAGTGTGCCATTGACAAATTCGGTTCGGTTCTGTCTTTGAAGGGTTCCGGTTCCTACAAGATGGTGCCCCCCAGTTATAAGTTGGTTTATAAACCCCACTAACATCCATTAACTATTATAGTTATTTAATGTTATTTATACTTATATCTACCATAAACATCCATAAACCATAGTTAAACCACTTATATTCTTATATGCCCCATCCTGTACCGGTTCCTGTTACTCAACTGTTCGCTTCGGTGTTTATTGTTTCGGTCCCGGATCTCGGTTCCGGCCCTGGAACAGCATGGACCCTGGAAGATGATATTCCTTGGAAGAACCAGTAGGAAGTAAACTGATACAACAAATGTAAACCATCCATTTTGGTGTTTGTTCTAGACACATGTTACATTTTTCCATAGCTGTGAGATCAGTAATAGCATTGGGGGAAGTTTACCATCCGAATTCCACTTGGTGAAGGGGGAACATGGTGGCTCTTTTCGTGTATCATGCAAGGTGCTGCCCCCCAGTTATATGTTGGGTTTTAGACCGGCCCAGTTAGTACAGCTACCCTTTGGTGATTTGACATAGCCATGGAGAATCATCACTTTTAATAGGTACATCATCTATAAAGGGGTCATTTTCCATAGCTATGTTAGATAACCAGAGGGTATATCTACCATAGACCCTAGGCAACCCAGTTATGAATCCACGAAACGCTAACTCTGGGGCACCCACAAGGTGTCGTACATTTTGACGTGCCTGAAAGTGGGTACTCCATGACCATATTTCAGCCCAGTTCTAAATTCGATACACCCACAGGGGGAGCAGTGCCAGTGAATATGGCCATGACCATAGCCATAGGTATCCCACTGATTGGGGCCATGCTTATACCATAGACTGCATATTTTTGTTACCCATAGAAAGAACCCCAACTCCGCCCTGTATGCGCGCTTTGCGCACGGTGCTACCCCCGTTTTAAGGCCAGTGACAGATTGCTTTATAAACCCAGAGTTCCGTAGATCCAAAAGATTCCAAAAGCCAACAGTTATGTGAGTGAATCTGAGTGAACTAAAGCATCATTTTTAGATTAATTTAGTGATTCCGAACTGAGGCACTCCGGTAAAAAAATGGTAATGATGATCACTGAAAGCTCCATTTCTCAGGGATATCCCATTGCTACCCTCTGGTAAACTAACATAACTATGGAAAATCACCATGTTTAATGAGAAAATCCACTATAAATGGCCATTTTCAATAGCTATGTTAAATTACCAGAGGGTATGTTTGACAGGACGCCGAGCTGGCGAAAAAGAAGCCAGCGCCGCTGGGCTGGCGTTCCAGGAAGGCCTGCAGCAACGCGGGGGACGTGTTGTGTTGGGCCAGGGGTTCACGGCGAGTCGGAAAATTCAAAAAGGTGGGAAAATGATGATAAACCATGGGATTATTTATCTGGGTAAATTATAATGACCTCACTGCGACCTCACTGGAATCATGGTTAATAAGGGAAATCATCCCCAAATGGCCTTAATTCAGGTTAGTGAATTATTACAATTTGCCCAGATTTATGGGATGCCCCTATTTTCAGACAAACCCTGGTGCGATTCGAGAGATATCCCTGCCGACCTCCACTCCGGATCGCCGCTATGCCTCTGCCACTGGTCTTCCGATTTTAGAACATGGAGCATTGCGGCATTGCCTCCAAGTCATAGGGTTGGCTCGGATATGTGGATTATCACAGGAACCTCACTTAAAAATGATAAACAAGGCTCTTTGATAAACCCTGATAAACTTTTCTATAGGTAAACATTACCCATAGGATCCATGGTGCTGCTATATATGGTAACATGAATCCCATTATTATACCCCCTTTATGTTAGCATATATACCAGCACCATGGATCCGTCATGGGTTATATAACATTAAACACACCTATAGTTGATTGATGGCATAGACTTTGGTATTTTTTTCTGGTCGCTTTACCAAAAAAAGGTCCCGCGGTTTCGAAGTGGATGGGTCCTGAAAAAAATCAGACTTCAGAGTTCACCTTTAGAAGTTGGGATATCGCCCCACCTGACAACTATGCTTATGTAATAAGATATTATATATATATGTATAGTATGATATACACATAGTTTGGAAGAATTCCCAAATTCCAACAATATTTTCTCTTGGGCATGAATCTCCTAATTTTGAGCAGTTTCATCCTTTTTTTTCCCCGAAAACAACGCCAAACGATTCGTTGGGTTGATTTCAGGATCTCTTTAGAACTTTGTTTCTCCATTGTTATGTTGTGACTCAGTTGTGACTGGCATATGTTTCCTTGACTAACGGCCTTAGATTTGTGACTTCACGCACTTCACGCACTTCACGCTGTGCAGTCGCGCAGTGGTGCAACTCCCATGGTGCTGCCACAGGTTCAGCCGGAGGAGATCCCAGGACTCGAGGCTGGGAAAAACAGCTAGAAAAACAGCCTCTTGACAATCAAACACTAGGGGTTTACTAGTTGGTGGTTTGGAACATTTTTTTCCCACCTGCCAGGTTAATAATGATGGTTAATGATGGTTAATGATGGTTAATGATGGTTAATAATGGTGAATAATCACTGGTTGGTGGTGACTGGAACATTTTTTTATATGTTTTTCCATATATCTTGGGAATATCATGATCCCAACTGTTACTCACTCCATCATTTTTCAGAGGGGTAGGGCTCAACCACCAACCAGTGATGGTTGTGACTGGAGATGTTGACCGATCGAACATGGGAAGATCAACCAATGTTTGGGGCCCAAAAAAGATGAACAGATCATCCCATATAAATCAGTGATGGCCCTGAACAGGTATAAATGGGACTATAGCTCCTGCACTTTTTTAAAACATATATATATAATGTGTATATATAATATGATATGTATATATGATATGTATATGTAATATGTATATATATATATATATTATATCTATAATATATATATATATGTATATGTAATATATTATATATACGTCATTTCTGTTATTTCTAACCCGGTTATAAGTTATAACTGTTAAGGGCCATATACATGTCAGCAGGCTTCGTTTAGGTATTTTAAATAGAGGGGATTGGATTCATTCGGGTACTGCCCATAGCGATGGACTGGGTCAAAAAAAAGACTTGCCATCACTGGAAACCATGGACTATGGCCTTTATTTTGTAGGAACTATCCAAAAACTGACCGAACTCGACTAAATCACTGGAGTTTTCCCAGAAGTGAGGTGAGTTTTCCCTTTGTTCCACGTGGCAGAAACATAAAATTCTACTCGCCGGGATTCCATGTGCTGGGTACAATTTTGGATTAAAATCTCATTCTACTGGTACATATCAGCGTTTGTCGCGAAATGGGCTATGTCTTGAGTGGGGAACAAGATGCTAACCCACTGGATTTGGGGGTAGACTATTGTAGGACTACTGGGTCAACCTTGGATAGGTAGTTGCTAACTTCAATGTTTTGCCATCAGTGGGATATATACTAACCAGCTATAGAAGGGTATCTAAGATCACAATTATCCACGCATATGTATACGATATACGGTACAGTACATACATAGACACATGCAACGGTAGAACTCAGTATATATTCGGAAAAATGATGATCAGCAAGAGCAACTATCCCAAAAAGACCGTTCGGAGTGAATTCTCATGCTTGGTCCATGTTTGGGAAATAAAATAAAAGTATCTTTGGAGGATACCAAAAATGAATAGAAATCAAACTACAAGGTGGCCCCCCTAGTTATAAGTTGGTTTTTTAAGCCAGATTCATGAAAACTTATGAAAAGCAGTTACACTCTGGTAAACAGCCACATAACTATGGAAAAATACCATTCTATGGCCATTTTCAATAGCAAACTGTTGACATAACCAGAGGGTATATCCTCCATGGACCCCAGTCGTTTGGCCCACTTTGCCATGGATCCACACGGTTCAGGATGCTAAGTCCAGCATGAGTAAGTCTCACACGGAGGCTTCCATGTGGGGCGGCCCAGTGGTGGAATTCTTATGGCCGCTTTTTCAAAGTCGAAAAGCGGCCCAGTGGTACCACCTGAATTTTGGATAGACTCTGTAAAGTGAAAAAAACAATCCTGAGGCATATAATGATAGATTAGTGTTTTTTCATTTGAGGGGTTATCTTTTTTTAGCGACAAATTGATATATATATATATACACATGATGGTAGAAAATTGTCGTACTCCCCAAAGAAGAACATCCTACTAGGTGTTGCCATAGAAAATCAAGAGTAGGAAGCAAAAGTGAGGCGTGAGCTGCCAGAATGATTGGGGATGTGTCACATTTCTTCCACAGGTTCTAGTCATCTAGGAAATGATGCGGATCCCCTTAGTATGACCATGAAGCCATCCTGTATTTCAACATAACTATGACACAGTGTTAATTTGTACAGGATGGTGCCCCCCAGTTATAAGTTGGTTTATAAACCCCATTAACTATAGTTATATCTGCCATAAACCATAGTTATGGGAGTTATAAACCAACTTAGCTAACTATGGGGCACCACCTTG
>Ga0126342_10013305_pt1 | contig 14595 bp, 16 predicted proteins | sample Cyp1metagenome_FD_92528 | JGI IMG/M metagenome (GOLD analysis project Ga0126342, IMG submission 92528) | Coral microbial communities from Lord Howe Island, Old Settlement Bay, Australia - Cyphastrea 1 metagenome | ecosystem: Host-associated > Invertebrates > Cnidaria > Coral ... | reverse complement strand
TTCTTACTCTTTCTCTTCTACTCTTCTTTCTTCTAATCTTTCTCTTCTCTCTGCCTCTTCCCTGCTCTGCTTTTCATCTGTCCATATTGTCGGAAGTTTGACTTCTAAACTTCCTTCGATGAAGGTTTGAACTTGCAAAGCAAACAATAGGGGCGTTTGACAAAAATCATTTGAAACCCTAATCTCCCAATCAATCAATGCTGCAGGTGCATGGGTGGTTGGCGCCAAATCAAATGCATGAACCGGGCGCTTTGATTGAAACCATTCCTCTAGTTGTTTGCGTGGCTTCAGGAGAAACAAAGAGAGCTCAACCGCCAACGGCGTGGCCAAAACGAGGTGCCAGGGGCAGCGCAGCCACAGCGCATTGGATTTTCAGCCTGTGTGGGTTTCTCGCCCGACTAAGCTGGAAAGAACCCTTGCTAAAGCTGCCAAGAAGGCATGGTGAAATCCGACGCGGTGGGGGGGGTGGATTCTTTATTGCTACTGTTGTTTTTTGTGGATGTTAGTTTGTTTCATAGCAATATATTGCCACAGGATTTTTTTCAACATCGGTGAAGAGTTACAAACCCCTTAGTCCAGCAGAAATTTGTCACTGATCGAGATGACAGGAATTGAAGCAAGCAAGGAAGCAGGTGCCGTTTGAGCTTTGACAAGGGCGGGTCGCCAGTCAGATGTCAGAATTTCAGGACACATGTTAGGTTTTGACGCTGCTCAATGTTTGCAATTTGTACCGCCATTCAAATGCATTTGCCTGAACTTCAGGGGATTGACATATGGGACAAAACCGAGACAACATGGAGAAATCATTATCCGCAATAAACTACTCCGGCTCAGGGGCGCTGCTTTGTGGTTGGAAAGGAGGCGCAGATGAGCCAGATCAGTGGGGTTGCCGCGAAATAAATTTTTGGTACCGTTATTGAAACTTTCAACTGAAACGAGCATGTGGTTTGCTAAAAGCAGTAAACCCTTCAGCAAAAGATTGTGCCAAATAGCTTCAACATCACCGCTCTTGGCACCACCGCAGTCTTTCAATCATTTGACTACTCGATTTCCTGACTTTCAGGGTTTGGGAAACCATATATACAAAGCCGTCGCGATTTTGCCACTTCTTCTTCAAATGTGCAATTCCTAATGGATTTTGCCTGCTGGGTTCAGCTTCTGAACAGACAGCCAGGAGAAGATTGAGGAGAAAACTTTCCAAGCACCGAAGGAGCCCCCTTTTTGAGATTCATTTGCGCCTTCTTGATCCATGGTGGTTTTCATAGTTTATGAGTCTTTAGCTGTGCAAAGTCCGGTACGTGACCTTATGTCACGAACGGTGAAACAGCCAAGTAGCGGTGCCGTGTAGTTTTCTTTTGTAAAAACCTATCGGTTTCAGGCCGAGCGCGGTGAGAGCGACTATTTTTTTTCACCAGGTCTTCGCTTGTTTTGAGGTGGGGTCCAGGCTGCAGCTGTTGGTTGGTTGTTAAGGTATTGGCATAGTTTCAAGTATTAAAGGTCTGGCATGGCTGCACTTGTGGACCACCCGGCAGAGTGTCTAGAATGGTAGCCTGGGGCACTTGACGACCTTCCGCCTAGCTCACTTGTGTCCCCTCGACTTTCGGCCCCTAAAAATTGATAAGGTTACTCACGCATAGTGCTCCCAAAATGGAAGCGCATAGTGGTACCAAAATGGAAACTAATATCCGTATCACAATGTGCAAAATGGAAGGGCATAGTGGCACCAAAATTGAAGCGCATAGTGGTGCCAAAATGGACGCGCATAGTGGTAGCAAAATGGAAGCGCATAGTGGTAGGAAAATGGAAGGGCATAGTATTTCCAAAATTGTAGCTAACTGCCTCAGGGTGTCAGACGAGTCTTAACCCGGTAGTTGAATTGGTCAGTTGAAATTGAAGCGGACTTGTGATGAAGCGTGAAGTGGATATTTCCAGTGTCGCGCATTTTGACAGTGTCCTTGTATGTTTCAGTAAGTTTTTTGGGCGTTGGGTACTCAATGGGAATCTATTCGCTACAACATGTTCTATGCAGCTTTGTGTGAAGACCAGGGACACAGGATCAAGTGGACATTTCTATTAACGAGGGTACCAATACTCCACCCAAAAATGGTGATTTCGAAAAGTAAATCAATGGCTTTGGGGGTGCCCCGATCTATGGACCCAAGCATTTGCCGCTGGCACAGCGGCGGGAAATTGAAGTTGGCTTGGCCTGGGTTGGCTTACTTATCTTAAAACGTCAATCAACAACGTGAGGAACAGGCGGCCACATTAACGTTCTGCTGGCAGTTGATGGGTGTCACTACTACTCCTCATGAACTTTTTGTCTATCATGTGGGTATGACAACAATGTCGAGTATATTATAATTATTGGTTTAGCAGCCATATAAACCAGTACTAACCATTGTGATCAAAATGACCATTGGGGGTTGAGGGTGGTTTATCCTTGTCATACCTTCATTACGTTGCGGAATTCCTATCTCGTTGGGATCTTCCTGCCACCCTTGAGAACTCTTCAGGAGCTTCAGGTGATCGCCGAAGTCATTGAAAGACATCGCGGATCGAGGCTCCAACCAACCTCTGAAGGGGGTCATAGTCAGTTGCAGGGAAAGGAGGTTTACCACGAATGACTTGCCAGAAACCACACATATGTAGATGGTTTCAGTGGGGGATGTCTTGTAAACTTGGTTTGTTTGCTGTGGTAATGCAAGACAAACCACGACTCTCTTGGAATTCCGTGCTGCCGACATTTGGTCGCGAAAACTTTTTTGTGTATCAGTCCCTCGCAAGGGATTGAGCTCACCTTACATGGAGGAACTCACCGACCAACCCCTTTTTTCCGTTTGAGTTTTTGAATGACTTGCAATGGATATGGCTCAGAGTGCCACACTCAAGAACCAACAATATTGGCCTGGATTGACATCGGCGATTGTCATACCGATTGCGTTACCCGCTTGTCCTTTTTGCACGCAAATCCGAGTGACGGGCAACAGTCAGGTGTCAGGAGTGTAACCCTTGTAGTTGAAATGTGCCCATCTTGAAAAAGTATAGCAGAGCCTACATACCAACTACTGAGCTTTCACACTTCGAACTAGATTTGGACCCTTGCATTGCAAGATGTTTTTTCTGAGTTCTCAGCAATCTGCTGATGTTATTTTTGCAGAGCATGCCGCAGCCATGGATATTGTTTCTTTGGATTTGTCCAGCGTGTGGCTACGTACTGCCTGGGCTTCGTGGTGCGCTTGCTGTTGAGGGTCCTTCCCATGGCCAGCTTGGGGCCAAAGACTTGGTAAGGATGCTCCAAGAGGCCGCAGCAGCAAAAGGCATCCCAGAGAATTGGCCTGATTCTCAGCTTGACATCGCCAGTGCCAAGCTAGTCATTGAGTTGGAGCACGTCCGCATTCTAGCTTGGAAAGAGTGGGCCATGCAGGAGGCGGCCTATTGCAAGGACCATCCCAAGCAACGTCGCTCAAGGTTGAGAGGAGGCAGGCCTCAATGGACCGGTGCTGCCCGATTTTGGCCAAAGGCCTTGGCCTCATTGCTGTTGGTCATACTCATTGCTGTTGGTCATACTCTGCGTTGTAGTGGGCATCAGGTCGGTGATGCGTTGGATCCAAGAAAGCCGACATAACGTCCAGGCCTTGACCCTCGAGCTGCAAGGCTGCCGCGACAGATCTGCGACGAGGGCCCGGCAAGACACGGCTCAACAAACAGAGCTTCCCGCAGCGCAAAGTGAGTCGGAGCCTCAAGAGCATGGCGACGCAAGCCCGCCAGGTGTTTCAAGAAAAGAGCTGTGTCTCAAGCCGCCCGCCTGGCTGCGTGACGACCAGCCACCTCCTTGGTCTGCCGCTAGACACTGCAGCAGATTCATGGTACAGCCCCGTGAGTGGAGTGAGGAGTTTGATGGTGCTTACATTGGCCTTGTCGAGGAGTTCGGCGATGAAATTGCCAGCGGCTTCGGCGGTGCGGTCAAGCAAGCGCGCTGGGCAGATTTTGTCGTGGCCTCGAAAAGATTTCACCGGGGTGATGCCGAGCTTTTTGCGGAACTGTACTTCGGGCTTTTGATTGGCGCTTCGCCAGTGATCGGGTTCGGTGTGACTGCTGAAGGCCACCCGCGGCTGGTGTCAGCGTGGTTGCAGGAAACTTCACTTCAGCACGTGAGGCGCATGGCCTCAACAGAAGCCGGGTGCCTGGAGGCAAGCAAGCGCTTTATGTGTGACCTGCTGCTCGCTGTCATGTCTGTACACTCGATTGGCTTGGTGCATGGGGACATAAAACCTGACAACATCATGCTGGGGGCGGATGAGACATTGTATTTGATCGACTACGGCTCCGTTTCAAGGCCTGGCGATCGTTGCCCCATGTCCTGTGTGCGTTTCAGCCCGCCGGACAACATCATGACATACTCGTGGGATGTCTTTGCCACTGGCCGGGTGCTGCAAGAATTGGAACGCGAAGGATTGAATCTGTGCGCTTGTGGCAAACGCCTATGCATTGACATGTGCACGGACTTGGCCAAAGAGCGTCCGTGCTTGCAGCAATGTTTGTCAAGGTTGCTGGGCTGCAAATGCGGCTTGTGATGCTTGGTAGAACCAAAAAAAAGCGCTTGACTTAAGCAGTGTCAGAATCCCTTTTTTTCGAGGGTCCATGCTTCGACTTCACTAGTCGTTGGGTGACATTGAGGGCTTGTTCCGCGGGAGACCCGGGGATTGCTTCAACCGCTATAGGAGGCCACTGGAAAGCCCAAATTTCAGCTGCCGCGCCACATTGCAAAGGTGGGTCTTAAACATTGTAGACGTTGGTATTTTGGAACTTCAAGACAGCTTTGTATCCATGCCAGGTGGCGCAGGATCCCGTACGACAACTATTGGATGGGTGACAGCTGAAGCCGACAAGAGCCACCACACGCCAAACGCCCCATTTCATGTTTTACCCAAACCTTGCCCACTGGGCACTCCTGCAAACGAATTTTGGTTTCATTTGAGCCTGACAGGAAGAAGGGAGACGAGGTTGAGAACCTGCGAACTGAATGGCAAGAACCCAAGCCAATCTGACAGGCATCGAAAGGGAGGATGGTTTGCAAGGGCCACTTTTTTTTGCGGAGTGATGATCATATGGTTATGGCCTAATAATATCTAACAATATGAGTAATCTTTCAGAATGGACGCTTTCCAACTGAACGTCGCCAATCCAATGTGAGGTTTGGCCGTATTGTCGAGCCGTAACCGCATAGACAAGGCTGTACACAGATAGGGCTCAAACCATCATGTATTTGGTGATACGGGCAGGCTGAACTCGAAGCATAGCAGTTGCTGAAGACGTTGGAAGGCGGCCTAAAGCCAGAGAGTGCGAATGTGGGCACATGACCGGCGATCAATATCTTTCATAATTTTTCAATGTTTTAATCCTGGTCCTTATCATATATATCATATTGTCCACGATGTTTGACAGCTGGAGTGCCGAACACATTGCATAACACCTCAGTACTTTGAAGTGCAGTGTCTTGGCTTTGAGGTTGGCGATGCTAAAAGAATTGGAGACACGAGCCCCCGACTGAAGTCCGGTAGAAAGGAAATCTGGTGCATTTCAGCGTTAAGGTGAAGGACAAAGGTGGTCATCTTTTCTTTGGAGATGTTGTTCTCTCTTTGCAAAGTTTTGTGACAATGTTTGACATGGAACTGTCTCGAAGCCCATGCTGCTTGAGACCGATGCTTCTATTCACGGGTGCGAAGCAAATCTACTTTGTTTTTGTGATCCTGCCGGCTGCAGTCTCCCGCCGACTTCGCATTCGCCAAAGATTGGCCCAAGCAGAGGACAGTTGAAGGTTGGATATATTTCTACGATGAAAGAATGAAAGAGTACTTCTGTGCTCCAGCATGTGTTGGTGTTGATACTTAAGTCTCAGGCTTTCACTCACACCTTGCAATGCACTGGTGGTAGTTTGGCTCCGTTCTCAGTTTTCTCCTTCCTTTCAGGATGGCAGACCATCGACCTACCCTGTGCCGTGAACTTGCTGCCGCGTCTGATGTTTCTCATCGAAGGCGCGCAGGGATGCGATCGATCTGCATTGGGCATCCCTGATTGATCACCCAAAATTGCACTTTAGAGCCTTCAAAGTCAATTTGAAAGGAAAAGGAAAAGGCCGTTTAAAACTGGAAATTCCAGCTGATGCAATCCCCCCGGCTTGAACACTGGAAAGTGAGAAGTTAAGAGGTATGTACTAGCGGGGGCTGCAATTTCCAATCGCGACACTTCGCAGATAACTATCTCCGCCCTCCCTCCAGGATGTGGGATCAACTGAATGTCCGGAATGTATTTTTTCATTTGGATTTGATTGATGGAACGCCTTTGTTTCTTTTTGGATACCATGTAAAACTCCCTGGAACTTTGATTGCGCGACCGTTTGCGCGCACGGAACCAAGCTGAGCACCTGCAAATGCAAATGCCGAGCTTGGTGACACTGCCAGGATGTCAGTTTCAAAGTGGACACAGCAGCCAAGTGATTTGAACCATTTCGTCTCCAGGCATAAAATGAACTGTCGCCTTGCTCTCCGATGTCTTAGTCTATTGGAAAGATTTGATGGGTGATATGCGATTTCGAACATGCTAATTACATGATATATTGTATGTTGTTTTACATGTTTTTACAAGTTACTTCCCTGGTCTATCATATTATTACATGTGTGTTGTCATAGTAAGATCGGTTTTATTCAGAAAACATACTGTAGCATCAAAAGTAAAAACTTGCACTTGTGCAATATATGATAATTGGGGCACACAGAGGCCCAAACACAGCAAAAACAGAAAAATCACAGACATTTTGTTGCCTGAGTCTTTGGGGCGTGGCCCTATTTTTTTTCAAACAGGCGTGTGCTCCAGTTTGCCTCTTGCACATTTGGATTCCAGTCTGGCTCAACTGATTGGACAATCACGCCGCACAGGCAGCAGGGTTAGTTGCATTGAAATCGGCGAAACATGGCACCACAAAGAATAGAACCAGTGCAACAGGATTCAGAAGAATCACGTAGCAGATTCGCATGGGAGATCAGCAAACCTCAAAGCAGTCATTGTTTTGTTCAACTTTACAAAACCAAATCTTGTTGTGCAATGGGTGCAGTGCTCAGTTGGTTCAGAAACTTTCTGTAGACCGGGAAGGAAGACCCTGGAAGGCAAGAATGTGGGACGAGAGATAGGTTCCAGAAACGCAGTGACATTGACAATGACGGTGACAAATCTGGAGATATCCAATTGTCAATGACTCATAAATTGAACATATGCTTTTGCAAGACATGACATCAGACAGCCTTCAAATCAGCAATTCACGGTTGATTTTGAGCATTTGGCCTTTTGTTGAGGGCTAATGATCTAATGATCTTGGATATTTCCTTATACAAAGGAATGTGCCAGAAGGCAGAAAACATTTTTTTTGCAGCACATCCGGGCTGCCGACTTTGTGCTTGGATGCTAAGGTTCCAACTGCGTTGCTTCCACTTCCATTGGCTGTTTGTTCTGCTGCAAGGTGCGACCAGCATCGTTTCATGTTGTTTTGACAAAATTTGAACATCATTTTTGTCGTGTTTTTGTTTGTCCGAACATGGGCTATACCGGGGTATACCGGGGTATACCGTCCCTATACACCATTTGGACAAGTTGGACTGCGTCGCAGCTGGTTCAGGGGTGCAATGCTGAAAAAGTTCGGTCCAACTCTCAGTGGGTTGGAAAATTGCCCTGAGCCCTATTTGATGGTTGCCTTTCATCGCTGCAAAAACCATTCCGTTTCATGGGAAAGTCATCAACAAATGGATACATGATGATACATGATGATACATGATGATACATGATGATACATGATGATACATGATGATACATGATGATACATGTGGATATTGGATTCCACCCACTAGTCTAAAATCAATGGTGAATGGCCAATTTATCCATTTGTGTCATTTGGGATCCCTTGGGCATTGGCCATAGTTGGCAATACTTGTACCATTTTGCCAGGTTTATAGGGCAGTATAATGGGGATTGTAACCCATGAACCTCAAAATTCAGGTCTCAACTGTTCTTCTGTCGTCCCAGGAACGCTTTCACGTTTATACCTCCTCCACCATCTTACACTGTGGAGGAAGAGGACTTCAGAAACAGATTGGGACCGCGCGCCGCGCGCCCTACCGGAACCCAATGGGTGACCTTCCAAATAGTCCTTTGGGATTTTATGGGATTTTCATGGATCCAATTTTCAGGGTTTTTTTCGTGAATCCAATTCCAACGAGACATTCCTTTTGGGGACAATTTTGGACGGAATCTGGTGACTTGAAATGTGAAACATTGAGACCTGCACTGTCTCGAACCTGGGAACTCCAAATCCCACGGTTGATCATCCTTATCAAAATTGCCAGGGGTATCCATGGGTCAAACCCAGTTCTCGCAGGAAAATGGCCAGATGACATACCTTATGGAGGCCATCAGAACTTCAGACTGCCGGCAAAAAGACCAACTATTACAGTGTATTGTTGGTAAATTTGTTTCTGGTTAAATCAAATTTACCAATCCACATTTTGATGGTTAAGTCACTTAACTCACATTAACTCACCAATTTTTCGAACAAAATCACCAAAACAGGCTTTGTCTCTATTCAGGGCCTCGAGGCTTCGGACCTCTACCGAAAAGCCCGAGAGGCAGGCGGAGCGTAAGGGACGTTGGAGACACAAAAAACATGGGATAATTTTACGATATTATATGAAAGTTACAAGGATAGTTCTCTAAAAATATGATATCCCCAAAGATGGATGCTTTATTAGTTAGAGACTAAAAATGACGATTGCCGTTTGCGGCTCTCAAAAGGTATCCGATTTTTCAGTAGCCACATGGATTTGTTTCAGCGTTGGGATGGAGCAGCGCATATTTGGGGCAAAGGTGCAGGCACCCATTTTTCGGGCCCGTATCTTAAGTCATTAACTCTTGGCTTAATCTTGGCTGAGGCAACAATCATGGATGAAGCTTGATTTTTTGGTGAGTATTTTTGGTTTCCAGAAGGCCTGAAGGGGGCCAACGCATGGGTCTGCGCTGGCAATCGACTCTATTGGAGTGTGTGATCATCGAGGTTAGCTCCGGATTAACTCCAAGTTCTAACTGACATTGCTATTGTTGCCCCCAAACAAACCATCTAGCCATCTAGCCAAATCTAGCCAAATCCCCCAGTTGCATATGTTTTTCTTCTTTAATCATGATTTTTTTCACTGGTTCGGAACACCATTTCCCCCAGGTCTTCCCCAACTTTTTACAACTTTTGAACCACAAAAAATGGTGAACTGCCAAAAAATCAGCCAACGAAGCCGTGGGAGGCGTCCGAGATGCATTGGTTGACCACGAGGATGGGGCACCGCGTCCCCATGGTGTGGCTGCGGAGATCCAAGTTGAGAGAACCCCGGGAGGCGGGGAATGAACCTTGAACCACTTGAACCATGAAGAATTCGGGTTTGAACCACGAAATTTGGAGTCTAAGCATTCAAGGATGGGATAGGATGGGTTTGTCCAAAATTGTGGTATTCCCTCAAAATATGATGTAATTTTGCGATTTCCCCCCATAGATTACAAATTTTTGGTCGGGAAATATGCTTGTTTGATGCTGTGGAAGTAGTGGTATTCTATTTTCATGGAGATTCTTGTTGTCACTAAGAATCGAATGCTACTGAAGTATATGCGGGGCAATTTGCACAATATCCACTATTTTTTGCCTCTTGTAACTTGCACTGGAAATCAAGGAGAGTATACTCTGACGTTGCAGAGACCAGGGGAAGAGAACATGAGACCGATCTTGTTTGTAAGGTTTCAGTGTGGATGTGCGACAAGATGGTAGCAACAGGACACACAAGTATATAAGTGAAATGAAGTGCACAATTAATTTGGATCTGCAGGAAATTGTGAAAAGATTCCAGGCATTATGCTAAACAAGTAGAAACTGTCAACCTTTTCTAAGCAACCCGTCAAGAATCAGTTTGCAGAGTTCTGTTGCAGGCCAATCGCGAAGAGGCACATTTGATTCCTCCAGATGCTTTGACCACTGCAGACATGTTTGGAATAGAAGTCTTATCAATTCTGAAGCAGAGCGGGGTTCCTTCTGTGATTCCAGGTAGTTCTTCTTCAAGATTGGACTGGGCAGATTCCAGGTAGTTCTTCTTATTATACACTACAATCTATGGATAAGGCTTTGCTTGAGGGATGTGATGAGTGCAAATGTTACACGTCAACTCAGTGTCTCATGTGATTTCTTTACATGTGTTGATTTGGTTCGAAGTGTCAGTACCCCAAATCAACAAAACGTTGTCATTCACACTTGAGTTGCAAGCATCACAAGAGCAAACGTATTGTATACACAACCGATAATGTACATACTATATTATATATATACATACACATATGTGGGCATGAGTACACACGCATATATATATATACACATGTGTATATATATATATGTATACATATTAATCTTTATATTTATACTTCAGTTATATATACATACACAATCCATATAACTTCCATGTTTTCCTGTGGCAGTCTGTGAGTTTTGCCACCAGAAACCGCCCCTGTAGGCGCTTGGCCAGTACAAACCTCAGTTGATTTTTTCTGCAAAATCCTCGATGGATGTAGCGCCCGACACTTCCAACGTTTTCGCCACGAAACGAGGCCTTTAGTTGGGCTCTCAGTTGGCTTGTGGTTTGTAATCAGCAAGGATGTCGAAAAGAATGAAATATAGAGGAGTCTGTTTTTCAAGTCATATACATATAATATACATACACATATATTCTAATATGTGAATGTTGGGTTCGATTCGTCCATCCATGCTCATTTGATATCCGTCTTTCGTGCAGGTTCTCCTTCACTGTCATGGGAACGCAACGGACATTGGGTCGACAGCTAAACTTTCAGTGCTGAAACTGTCAGGTCTTTGTGTCTGGAAATTTGCTGACATTCGCTTTATCTGGGTGTGTCTGAAAGTAGGAGATTTTCAGGATACCCCTAAAACAACAATTTCACTGTGGAACATGATAAGCAAGTGAGATTTTGGGGTACCCATGAGTACCCGATTTTCAGACTGATTAGTGGGCGACACTTCTTTCTTTTCTGCATTTTCTAAGATGATCCGAGAACTTTGGGTCTCTGAGGATGATGATGGGTCCATACTACGAACTCGGCAAAGTGCTGGGCATTGAGGCGAAACCCCAGTGAAGCAGTTCCTGTCGTCCTGGTTCTTCCAGGGTCAAGATTTGAAAGGCTTCAGAATGGTTCGGATTTGGGTACAACATCATCAACATCCACTCTGCACCAGTCAATCTGGGGTTTTGAAGGGCCTTCAATTTTGATCCACATCCCAAGTATCATTGTTTCTGCTGCATCATGGATGCGAATCATACAAGATAAAGCAAGATAAAACAAGTTACAATATAGAAGTGATGGACGTCGAGTCCTTTTTTAATCTTCTAACCGCCAATGTGTATAATGTGTTGGTGATCAGATGTTGCGCATGGTTGGTCCGAACGGGTATACAAGGTATTAGCAGTAGCATGGGATTGTTGTGAATCTTAGCAACTGTTATACCGTCCCTTAGTCAAGCCTGACAGCGGAAAATAGTTGCGGATTTTCATGATTCATTTATCTATTGAACATGTTTGAGTACCAGAGGGATCCAGAGGGTATCACCAATTCTACTCCGCACTACTAAATAGTAATTCAATCTCCATTTTTGGATAGTTCAATCCCATCAAAACTGCTGGTTACATGATCAAATGTTTACTTTTGATGGCCAAAAAGCCCCAGTTTTCATGGTAAATCCATTATTTTTTTTGGTAAGTCCAAACTCTTGATACTTAACTCATACTTTTCCAAACGCCTTGGGAAGCGTCTCGTCATCGTCTAGGTCTGCGGCGTGGAATACGCCGGCTACGGCGCCGCCTCGGGCAGGAGCGGAAGCTGCGGAAGCTGAAGCTGCTGGAGAATTGGGGAATTCTAATATGAACTAATGCTATTGGCTGTAGTTAATTCATGTTACTGGTGAATACCATGCAATCTGTTGGAAGATCTGGAGGAACAACCGGAAAACCAGAAAACCGAAACAGAGATGTCAGCAATGGGATCCGAACCGGAGGCCCAGCTCGGGCAACACCTACGCGGACGTTGAGGCAGCCTATGACTACCTCGTGGCCAAGGGCATTCCTCCCAATAGGTGCCCTTTGTATCTGGTGGCGTCATATGTGGAGGTATTGAACATGGTTTATATATGTTTATATACATCATATATATATATATTCAATTATGTTAATATATACCTAAAACTGCTGGTTAATCATCATTTTTCCTATAATATGGTATTTTTGTTCGGATTTATGGTCTGTATAGATGGGTTGTGACCTTACCTTGAGATATTGAGCTATAAAACTCAGTTTTTGCCAACATGGGTGCAGTAGGATTTATGGATAGTAGAGCTGGCCATTGTTTCATAGCCATGACTTGGAATATCCTCCGTTGTGACACAAGCGCAAACAGAAATAGATGCTCAGTTCAAGTGAAGTGCAAAGGACATTTGGCAGATTATTATTAGATGATCCGATGATCCGACAATTATCATTGGCATCAAGGTTGCGCAACACTTGATTCACTTGATACTTGATTTCCACCAACCACTGATGCTTCACTTGAAGCAGTGGGAAGTTTCGTTCTCTTCACATGGCCAGGATAGTTGCCTATGGACAAAGCGTCGGAAGGCCGACCTTGGACAATTTTTTGTGACAGAACACAGTAGATCAACCTAGATCAGGTGGATGTTGGATTTACGATGTTCTTTGTGTCAGCTTGTTTTAGCAGTGAAAGTCAGAGGAAATGCTTTCCTCCTACATTTCAGCAGAATTCACTACCTTTGATCCCCTTGGGCACTGCCCGCTTCGCTCAGTGGCCCAGCGACCGCGTTGGCATCAAAGAAGCCGTGCGGTGGCGTGGTGCTGCATTCGCACGGCAGCCCAAGCGCAACCCATGCGCTCCATGCGCACCGTGCTGGTTCCTATGTGGGTTCCTGTCCAATGTAAATCCAAATGCAATTTTTGGGGTGGCTTTTAACCGCAGCACCAATGTGATACACTATGTACTATGAGACTGTTGCTGACATTTGGGTTATGCCAGCCTCCAAGACGGGTTATGTGATGTGGCATCTAGGCATCGAATGGGCCATAATCACACATGATCTAAATTCTAGCTAGTTGATTGTTCAATTATGTTCAATTCATATCGTGTTATGTAGCATCTCAAACCATGTGATGGTGACCCCCAATCGACGCACATATCGTTTCGGACGCGTTGTATCAAGATGAAACGCAAGATGAAGGTGGCATGGATTTTGGATCACAAACTGTTGGCGGAAGATGAATGTCCCACATGGATCTTTACTGGAGGGTACCGTCAAACCAATCGACAGCATATGGTAATGGAGCATCATTCAGCTGTAGAGTCACTGGCGTACTAGGGTATTATCAATCGCCCAGTTTGCCAGACCCCTGATCGTTAATGGGTTCCACCATTATGAATGTTCATGATTTTCAATCACCATTTTCAACCATGTCCATTCATTTCCCATGTTGTTTTTTTTGAGAACGCCCTAGTCCTTGTTGGAAATGAATCATCATTTCCCTAAGCAAATCCCAGGCCGCTTCTCTCTGGAATCAAGGCAGGAATCCGGTGGTTCCGATGGATCCGATGGATCCGATGGAGTCGATGCCCTGTGGTGCCAGGTGGTGGACCCCAAACCCGACGTCTGCTGTCGTCCTTCCTGTGTTTGGAGCTGCTTTGACTTCTACCCAAACGATCGGCCGCTCGGTGGTCTATGGGGATCGAACCAACCACAGCAGTAGGTATGGGATGGGTAAGCAGTGAAGTGGGAGGTTTTGATACCCAACAAACTGGGTGAGTCGAATGTACTTTGACTTCTCCACCAAAAGGTAGATTTGGTATCTAAATATATCTAAATTTGTCCATTTGTTTGGGAATTTCACCATGTTTTTGCATGGAAAAATTACAGTCAAAAAAATCCATGAAACGCACCTGAGGCGTGTCCGACAGCTGCTATGCCCATTGCTGGTGATGCATGGCCAACGGGATGATATCATCCCTTTCTACCATGGCTTCCGATTGCACAAGCAGTGCCCCAAGCAGTTCCGCTGGCCCGCCTACTTCCCACAGCGGGCAGGTGCCACCGCGGTGACTGCGAGGGTGAAATTGGATGAAATTGGTGTAAGATGTTGGTATATGTTGGAAAAACGCATGTTTGGGAGTGGACAGGTATTACTTTGATTTCATTTTGCCAATTGGGGTTTGGTATAGCATGTTTGTTTCGGAGTGAACACATGTTATTTTGTCAATTGGGGTTGTTATGGGTTGTTGGCTTGCAGCTGTTTCTCACCAAATTGTCTTCAGGACCCATGTTGTGATTCTGAGTTCTCAGATTTTGTTTTTGGTGCCGGGCATCTGAGGAGGCCCCCGCTGTTGTCAGTTTTTGACATTACACTAAAAACAACATCATAGACGAGGGGGGTGGGGGGGGTGGGGTGGGGTGGG
>Ga0126342_10013304_pt1 | contig 14596 bp, 8 predicted proteins | sample Cyp1metagenome_FD_92528 | JGI IMG/M metagenome (GOLD analysis project Ga0126342, IMG submission 92528) | Coral microbial communities from Lord Howe Island, Old Settlement Bay, Australia - Cyphastrea 1 metagenome | ecosystem: Host-associated > Invertebrates > Cnidaria > Coral ... | reverse complement strand
TGTAGCTTTGGCCCTTCGTATGGCTATAGATCGCCACTCGCCACATCGGTGGGTCCGGAGGACGTGCCAATCAAGCTAATTCGGAAGCGGACCTTTTTGGAATGGGTTCCGGTGGGGAACGCCAGACCGTATCACACAGCACCTGCCAGGTACAGCGGACCATAGGGGGTAGAGCGGCACCTGCACAGTGCGACCAGTGCGACCAGTGCGACGCCGAAAAACGAATCGAACGGAACGGATTGCCGCATTGCCCAGTTTGGTGCTGGTATATTCGGAGACAGGGCAATTTTGAGGTAAATGTTGGTATGGCACCATGGAGCGATGGGTTTCAAAGAAAGGTACTCCAAAATTGTCGAGACGCGAACCTGTGACGGCTGATCGGATGTTCATCGTGGTAATTGGATACGGTTTGTTCACAGAGCGATGTCAACTGGATTAGTGGGGGTTCCTCACGGTTCCTCCCAGCGGGCAACTCACCATGGTTAGGAAAACCACTTACCGACGTCGATATCCCAGATGGTTGGCTCGATTGGTTACAGGTTTGACTTCTACTATTGTGATTTTTGTGATTCCCTTCAACGAATTGACACTTTGGGTATCTTTGGGTCGATGTTTTATTTCTCCCCGAGACTTTTTTGATGCAAGCTGGAGACATCCTTCAATCATCTCGCATGACCTGTTGAAATTGGAGACTTTGCCGCCCATGCCAGATTGCTTACATGGAATTCGTGCTTCTACATATTAATATACTCAACACTTTTCGTGGCAGTTTAGGTGATGCTGACCAACACACACTCAGATTGCTACGAAACAACAAATAGCATAAAGTTGCAGGTTATCATCGTCATTTGTCCCATTATGTCCCATTCATATTCCATTGAATCACCATATCCCCATTCTTGGGATCGGCAGGACAAGTTGCAACCAGTTGACACTGCCAACAATATAGAATATCATGAGAGGTAGCGACAGCTGCCTGAGTTTCGCCAAACAGATAGAACAGTAATATCCAATCGTGAAATAGCGATATATTGTCTATATATATATATATTGCATTTCTCTTTTCTTGGGATTACTACTATGTACATATATATATAATATAATCATAGCTATCATGAATATCTATAAATTCCCAGACGTGGTAACTTTCACAGGACCCCCCTACTGTACATTTGGGGCTAAAACCTCAAAATGATCCGGATCCCGGATCGTGGTGACTCTCCGAGTTCAAACCAAAAAACGCTGGGACGCTGTGGTTATGGGTCAAAAGCCCGGTGCCCAAAGGGTACCCTAAGTTATAGCTGGAAATATGGATGTTTATTCCTCAAAATATGGTGATAATAGGTTTTGACCCATCCCCAAGTATCTCTCTATACACCGTATAGACATAGATTACAGTACATTGCAGCACAGCAGAATACATTACACTACACTACATTACATTACATTACATATATATACATACATAATGCATCATATATGTGTGAATATTCATTCATGTCTATAATGGCTATTGGACCCACCCTGGCAATGGCCTAACGGCTTTGCTGGCAACAGCAGTCCATCGTAATTTTACATTCCATAGTTATGGACTATGTTTTTTTGGATTATGACAATAGTCAGTGGACAAATTGATCCTGTAACAACGACTGCCTTTTCACCATTCTCAAGCTTCATGCCCCCCTGGTTCGACGTGGATTTGAGGGTTGTGGCCTTAGGTTCAGGTACCTTCAGGTTCGGTTTGGTTTGCCCGGCTCACTGTGGTGCATCCCTTCCTTGCCTGTTTGGCCTTGTCCCTGTCTGGTCTGTGTCTTGGGGTGGTTTCGACTTCGGGTTTTGGATTTTACCTGTTTTCCTGGGTTTTCCACAACTCTTCTGTCACTCCACCGCCTCCTCTACCCACTTGTCGCCCCAGGGCTCTTTCTAGGCTCTTGCCTATCTGTATGAGCACCCACTCCATACTGGTCAGCGCCATTAGGAGTGCGGTTGCCAGCCTTAGGGCTATTGCCAGCAGTCTTGAGGCTGCCTTGGACGGAGCTGAGGCCGTATCCTCTGCCTTTGCTGGCCCTGAGGCCCCTGTGACAGTAGCCTCACTGGAATTGGACTTAGAGGCATCTGCTATCTCTGCGTTTTCCGCTGGGGCCTCTTCTGGACCTTCAGCTTCCCGCGTTTCAAGCCACGACGAGATTGCTCAGCTTCTTACTGCTGCCCCTCCTGCTTGTCACCAAATCTGTGCCACTTTGCAGTGCCCCCCTGAGGAGAAGAGGTCCAGAACCCAGAGAGCCTGGGAAGCTGGTCTGTGGGCAAAGGCCACTCTCACAGGACAGATCGACCGTCCTAGGCCTACCCCCAAGCTTGACAAGAGGCCCACTGTCTACGTCATCTTGCGGGCTCCTGGCATCTCTCGCCCCACCAGGGTATCTACCTCTTCAGAATACTTTCAACTCATTCCCAGGTTCACGCCTGATTCCGTCTCTCACTCATTCCCCTCACTGGCAGAGGGAAAGGTGTACTGCCTGGCCGCGGAAGTTGACTTTCCTGAACAAAGGTCTCAATGATGGAGGCACCTACGGAAGTGTTTCGGAGCTTGGAGGAGGTCCGAACTCTCGACCAAGGGCCAGTCCCTACCTATGTTGTGCAGCTCCCGGAGGTAGTAGATGCGGCAACAGACTCGACTCTCCCTTCCATGGAGGTTCTGGCTATTCCTGTGCTCTCTCGGAGCTCTGGTGTTCTGATGGCTCTGCCGGCCGACTCCCTTCCTCCAGAGGTGGCCTATCCTGTGGATCCTCCTCTGCCTCAGGCACTGATAGGACCAGTCAAGGAGATTTTGGTGACAGCCGCTGCGGACGACGAAGAAGGCCTGGAGAAACATTTAGACTTGCAGCTTCAATGTATGCTGGTGGACTTCGATGTTGCCATCCTTCCCAAGCTACGGCGGTTAGACCCGGTCACCGAGGGGCCAGGGATCCACTGTTTCTCGACAGGAGATGTGGACATTTTCCCTTCTTCCCAGGAGTTGTTGACCGCGACCTATGCCTGGATTCAAGAGGAGCAGGAAGGCAGGGTAGGCTACTACTCGGCTATGGAGGAGCTTCCCCCAGAAAACCCCAGAGGAGTCCCGAAGCAAGCAACGGCCAAAGCCAAGCAGAAGGCAGCAGCAGCCCCAAAGAGAGTTTCCACTGCGACCCTCTCCCAACAGCTGGCTGTTCTAGCCGAGTCCATTCCAGCCCTATCTTCATCATTAGTCGAGATGCAGAAGAGACAAGACAGCCTGGAACAGGCCCTGTCCCGTCGTCCGGCAGCCCCTCCCCCTGCTCCTCATCGGTTGGATTTTGGTCAGACAGGTCAGTCTCCCAAAAGGACCATTCCCCCTCCTTCCAAGTTTCTCGCAGCGGTTGGTCCCCCCCCAAAGTTGAGGAGCCCTCAGAAGCCCTCAGAAGCCCCAGAAGGTGGAGGAGATGCCAGAGGACGAGCCCCAGGGGCTTTTGGAGGAGTTGGAGGATGTCCCACCCGAGGAGCAACAACATACCGTGTCACAGATGCTGGTGAAGCAGCAAGTGGCCCTCAACTCCCTTGTGGCTCATCTTGCAAGTCAGGATGGACTTCACGACCTAGGGGTATCAGGATCAGCCTCTTCAAGCATCTCCCTGAAAGGTTCAGCCAAGCGAGAACGTTTGCTCTCAGACCTGGCCGCCAGGCGCAGCGACTTCTTCTTGAAGGTTGCACAGAACGCCCACAGGCGTCTCAAGCCCGCAGAAGCGGTGCCCCAAGCCCTCGAGGAGTTTCCCCAGAAGGCCCTCTTCACCAAGTACCTGGAACGACAGGGAGGATACACAGGTTATCAACGAGAGCAAGGGCTTACCATGTGGCTGCTGGGTCACGTAGCAGATCAGATGCTGCTAGGAGATGTGAAGGGCGCCCAGGAGATGTTGGCCTTGGCGATGGTAGCAATAGAGCAGAGTGCTATGGACAATGGCAAGTGGGAGATAGCATGGGTGTTAGCACTTCAAGAAGATCCCCCCCAGCAGCTCTTTGCTCACCGCCCCATAGCAACGAACCCCAGGCTGAGGGCCTTCAGCCCCCTGTGCCCTGCCGACTGGGGAGCCATAGCTCTTGCCTACGTCAAGGAGCTGGATCTTCTCTCCGGCAGGAGACAGGAGGCTCTTCCCAAGAAGCAAGGTGGTGGGAGGCAGGAGGAGGAAGCAGCCGACCCTACAAAGAAGCCAAAGCAGCCCACGTTCCCTCGAAAGCCAAAAGCACAAGGAGGGCAGAGCTCAACAGAGACTGCATGAAGCAAGCTTCACTGGGCATCACAAAGCTGAGCCCTTGTTCCCTCAGGATCGTCCCAATGGCAAGGCCTAGTCTAACCTCTTGGAATTTGGTTTTCCTTTTCCCCTGCGAGGCCGCTGGACTTGTGGCCAAAGATCCGCCCCCTAATTGGTCTTCACTTCAGACCTTGTCCTTCCTGCGTTGGACTTCCACCTTGTGTCGTCAAGTGCTCCGCAGCTGCATTCCACTTGCCCATTTCCTGTGGCAAACTCTCCACATGACCAGAATGCCCGAAGAGGCTTCTGTAAAAGCTTTGTTCCCAATCCCCTTGCCTGAGGAAGGAGTCCTTACAGTTTCTAGCGGTGCGGGGTCCAGAGAGAAGTGGAGGAGATTTTTTGACCAGGTGGTTCATATCACTTTGATGGCCTTGAATCTCTGGTATTTCGGTTACGAGTTTCCCCCTCTCTCTCAGTTGACTTTGGCACTTTCTTCTCCTCAAGCGAGAGTCCTTGATGGAATTTGGAATGTGGTCGAGGCTTTCGGTAGCTGTGAGGATAAGTTCCAGATCCCTCTCAGTGGCCGAAAATGTTCTTTTTTGGTTTTCCAGCTGGCTGACTTAAGTGACCTGGTTTCTTGGGAGGGCCATGCTGGTGCGTCCTACTCTGGCGGTTTCAAAGGTTCCGAAGACTCCTTGGAGTCGCTTGTGCATGTGCCTGCCGATTTGTTTGGAGCGCCTGAATTAATACCTTGCAGCAGCCTGAATTTAGACCGCCTGAAGATCGCCGGAAGTGCTCAGTGGGGTCCTCCTTTTCACATGTCAGACTCTTTAAGGATGGCTTTTTGCGAATCTGTTTTTGTGAGATGGACACGAAACCAAAGGACTCCTGATGCGCCCGACTTGTACAAAGAAGATTATCAGGCAGTAAGGGGCTGGTTGATGATTTGGGATGCCAAAGGTTTGTTTTGCTTGCGTGATGAGCCCCTGCAGGAAGAGGAAGCTGACCTCTCCTTGAAGTTCTCCAATTGCCATAAGAACTTGGACTTAGATCGTTTGACCAAAAGTCCCAGGTCGAAGAATTTTGTCGAGGGCACCATCCCGGGTGCCTCCCAGTGCTTCCCACCGGCTTTGATGCGGGCCGACCTTGAGCTGAGGCTAGCTGGTGACAGGGTCCGCATTTTTGTGTCAGATGGTAAGGATTTCTATTCCCAGATGAAGGTCACACCAGAACGTTTGGCCACTAATGCTCTCTGGCCTTCAATTTTCTGAGAAGAGCGTGAGGGTACGATAGACTTGGTGTCTTGGTGTGAAAAGAACCTGGAATGGGAGAAGTATGACCGCTTGACACATGTGGGCCTCTCCAAGCCTGATAGTTTGCTTAGGCCACAAGAGCGGCAAGACATGCCTGACATGTTTCAAGGCTGCTTTTCCAATATGCTCCAAGGCGACCGTCTTGGTGTTGAGTTTGCAGTTGATGCCCATAGGAATCTGCTTAGGAGCCATGGACTTTTGCATGACCGTGATGAGCTCAGAGCAGATAGACTTTCCCAGGGTAGGCATCTCGCTCCGGGCCCGGTCATCGAGAACTTTTATGCTGTTTCAGTTCAACACTGTTCAAACAAGCTTGAAGCATCACTAGCTAGCCAGCTTTCCCAGGTTGCCATGAAAGCATATGATAACCGGAAGTTGTTTGGTTCAGCTGAGAATGATGCAGTAGGCGCTGACGAAGACGCAAGTTTCAAGTTTGTTGACAGAAACGACGTGTCAGGAGACGATCCACGTGTGTTGTCCTTGTCCCATGTCTCCCGACTCAGCCAGAGCTTTTTGGAGATCAGGTTTGAGAAGGAGGGCCCACAAGTTAGCTATGATTCCCTTGGCCCAGAGACCTTGACTGGAACGACTCTGGTCTGGCGCGCCTTGGTCTTGAATGACTTGGTAAGTGACTCAGGGTCCCCAAGACGTCTTGAACACCTGCGCAGAAACAAGATGCGTCGTTTGGAAGAAATGCAAAGGTTGCTGGAAATGATTGAGATCTTCCAGGAGCCACAGGCAGCAGGCCTTGAGGGCCCACTCCGCAATGAGGTTTTGCTCAATGCTTGTTGGAGGCCAGTCGCCTTTTGGACTTTGAAGAGACCAATGCATAGCAGTGGCCTTGAGACTCGTCTTGGTTCTGCCCTCACGGAGATGCTTATCTTTTTCAACTTAGAGTTTCCTCAGGTTATGGCCTTGGACTCAAACGTTGGATTTTTTGTCTCAGTAAAGAGCTTCCCTCCGCCTTATGGACTTAGACCTTGCGTGCAAAAGACAGGGGCCTTTGTCGTTGTTGGGCATCTAAACCTGGCCTACCAGTTTGCCACCACACGTCTGAATCCAGCTGATCATCCATCTAGGGGAAACATGATTCCTGAGCCTTCCCAACAAGCTTGGCCTCCTGAATTTCTCTTTGAGGAGTCTCTTCAGGAATGGTTGGGTTCTGAGCGGAGTTGGCGTTTTGCCCATGTCAGTGTTAAGCACTTTCCTTACTTGAGCCAATCTGCATCTCACTCCGTCCTTCGCTGTGTGTTTGACTGTGGCTCGACTTTGGGTTACCCGGGAGGAGGTCCTTTGTCTGTCAGCGGTTCAACTCGGTTGGTTTGGATTTGGTTTGGACTTGCCATCAGTTTCCTCTCAACCTTTTCTCAGTGGGCCGGGTGTGTCTCTGTCTGGGCTCCTTGTCGAAGGTCTATGCGGGCCCCTGCCAGGTTTTGGATTTCCGTTGGACTTGTCCTACAGGTTCAGGTAGGTTCATGTGTGAGCCATGGCCCTGCGCTGAGCTTCCGGTACCCTGGCGATGTGAGAAGTGCAGCACTGCACGGTGCATCAGACCTTCCGGAAGGGAGTCCTGTTTTTGGTAAGACACAGGTCTGCAGAGACAGACATTCGTCTGACTTCGACAGCTGGCTTCATGATAATGGGTCGTACCTGGAAAAATTGACTGGACCTACAGAGGTTGACTTTGAGTTTCTCAACTTACAGCTTGAGAGGTATGGCCAGTCTTTGTATTTGCCAGGACGGCCTTACGGCCGCTACGCTGAGACAAACAATAGAGTTTCCGCGAGAAGACAAAGGGTCCAGCGCATGCTGAAACAGGCATGGGGTCTGACCTATGCCAGGGTCAGACATGAACCTCAAAGCCCTCATGTAGCGTTTCTTTGGCAAGCACCTCTTAGCATGACTATCACAGCTTTTTACTGGGGATGGTTGGGAGAAGCAGGAATTTTGGCGTTATCCACGGATGGTCTCTCAAGGATCGGAGAAGCTACGACAGCTGCCCGAAAGCAACTGGTCCGATTTCGAGACATCGAGTATACCGTTGAATTTTTTCTGCTGCAGATTGATGAACCAAAAATGAGATTCCGTGCCTCAGGGCAACAGGTGGCAAAAGTTGATCAACCCCAATTGAATGCCGTGATATATCTGGTTTTAGGCCGATTGTGCTCTCATCAGCGCCTATGGCCGTTTTCAGGACAAATCATGAGATCAAGGTTCCGAAAACTTTTGTCTGCAAATGGCCTGGAGCGAGTGCCTCGAAGTATTTCCAAGGGCCTTGACTTGGGAAGCCTTCTTGCTGGAGGAGCCTTTCGGCTGATGCTGGTGAAGGACAACCCAGACCTCACACGCAGGAGAGGCAGATGGTGTACAATCAAAATAAATGAGATAGAAGTGCAGGAGGTGTCAGCGATTCAATTCACCTCACATTTGCCAAAGGATGCATTGAAACAGATTCCTGATGGGGTCGCAATTTTTCTTTGGATGCTTGCGCATGTACAGAGTTTAATTAGGATGCAGATGCCACCAACCGTCTGGCCAATTCTGTCCAGGAAGAAGCAACCAAGTTTGAAACGAATGGGTGATGCAGTGGTTTTTAACCGGATGAAAATGTTGGGCGTTGATTTGACACTTTTGGCTGCAAACGGCCGTGTCATTACTCCTGCAGCATGTGGAGAGAAAAGATGAGTGACTGGCTTGAGTTGTTGATCCTGTAACAACGACTGCCTTTTCACCATTCTCAAGCTTCCCATATCCCACTCCACCCTTTGCTTCTTCCTGGGGTGTTGATTTGACACTTTTGGCTGCAAACGGCCGTGTCATTACTCCTGCAGCATGTGGAGAGAAAAGATGAGTGACTGGCTTGAGTTGTTATAAAATATTACTGTAACGGAATCCATTGATTAGTCCAGAACCGATTACTGATACATTCATATGACCCAGACAGGTCATGGGCAAATCCTTAGCTGTTTCGATTGGGGATGAAGTGATACGTTCTATCTTGCGATGCTGCGATGCAACATAGTTTGTTAACTCAACATTATATAGTCAATAGTCGGTCGACATTTAGCTTCTCTGTGACCCTGGGGTCACATATTCCATCACATCACTTCGACCAAATGTGGCACCTTCAAAGTCGTATCTTGTACTATTCATCCTGGCAAAAGCAGAGGCTCAACAGGAACTTTATCCGGATGACAGCAGCAGAAATCAAAAGCAAAACAAACACATGCAGACAGTAAATTTTGTCGCAAACTCAAAATTCTAGCGAGCGCTTTTTGCTGACTGCGCCGGTTTTTCTGCTGCGTTGAGTGTGTTGAGACGTTGAGGACGGATAGTAAGAGGTTGCATCTGAGTGGAAAAGGCAAGGGAACATTGTTCAAATCAGTGTGCGGATTTGTTTGCTCCTATGTAGGATTAGTTGAACGTAACTTCCACAGGACACCCCCTATCGTTGGGTTCCTGTCAATTTTTCCAACTAAACCAGTCCGTTGACCTTTAGAAATCCAGTAGCGTAGCTGACCTCAGTCTATTCACAACATTTGAAGTTCTGTTGAGGGGACCCTAACATCATCAAACATTGGTCATTTACGTCATTTTGAATCGGGAAACCAAACCCTTGGAGTGTCCAGATTTTGAGAACCGCCTTTTTCCGCAAGAGGAACAAAGCGGAATCCTATCTCCACAACCAACAGCATCTCAGGGGAACTACGAGGGGGGAACTATCATATTTGAGTGGTGGGCAAACATAGGGGTTTGTCGTGAAGTTCAAGCAAGAGATCATGTTATCACTTAATACTGTCTTTGGAAGGTATATCATCCAATTTGGAGGTTTCCTAAAATGAAGGTACACCTAAATCATCCATTTTATTTTTGGGTTTTCCATTATAAAACATCCATTAATAGGGGTACCCCCATTTTAGGACACTCCCATTTGAAAGGACCAACCATCGCAGGAAATCTAATTACTCACGACGTGTGCAATCAACCATTGATGGTGACCTTGTCGCTAGTAAGTTGGATAACAGCACGCTGCCAACGTGATTTCATGAGTTGCTTGAAGATTTATGTTTCTCCAATCTTATTGAACTTAGTTATCCCTTCCCCCATCTTCCCCTAATATTAAACAACCAAACCATGATTTAGAAGGGGGATTTACGCATATCTGGGACCTTTTGGGGTTTCTAATATGGGTCCAAAGTGTCCATGCCATTCGCAGGATTTCCTCCGTGCAGAGCCACCCATGACGGGTTTTGGGGCAGACCCTTGGTCGCTGGGCTGGAAAATATCCCGTTACCTGAACCAAACATATTTAAATTAACATAAAATAACTATGTGGATGGGTTGATTCAAGGAGTTCTACTGTTATGCCTATGTGGCTTCTTGGGGCTGATGAACAAAGCTCATTTATAGCAATTTAGCAGCCTAAAAGGTGGCCCTTTGTGTACGGAACAAGGGCCCAAAGCACCAAGCATTGGTTGATGATGTTCCCAGCGAACTCAACCTTTAGTTCGGGGGATTTTCCAGCCGCGTTTGAGTACCAATGAGGGACATGAAACCAACCATTGATTGGAATATGACCTTAAACTTTGTTGATTATAACTTTGGACTGACTGGAAATCCCCCACATGACTGTAAACTCATAGAATTTTTATAAAGGTTTTGATATATGTTATATGATGGGATCTGGACGAGTTGTAGATCAACCTCACAGCCACTTCTCAGTGTTTTTTCCTTACTCCAGGTGAGCGAATTATTACAATGTATCCAGGTTAGGGATGTAATGAGATATGATGGGATAAACCATTCCCATTCACCAATCATTTGGAGATAATTTTACCACATCCCATAGTGATTCCAATTGGGGATAGGAATCCTGTTGCACCATGATTCTCCATGTAAAAACTACTCGTCTCCCACTCGTCTCCACTATTTTGTCTCCACTATTTTGTCTTTATCTACCCTCTGGTAATTTAACAGTTCGCTATTGAAAACAGCCATAGAAATAGTGGATTTTCCCATGAAACATGGTGATTTTCCATCGTTTTTTGCATGTTTACCAGGCCGGGTCATCTGTAAAGGGATCATGTTCAAAAGGATAGAAAAAAATCAAATTGCCATAGGTCAACAGACTCAACATTTCGTCAACAGTGACGGATCCATTTTTTTTGTTTCACGGCTCGCCAAACGTGATGCTCTTCATCTTGGGGACAGAAACACTGGCCTTTCTTGGATCAGAAATGATGATAATCTGGGGATTTGACTGATCGATTTTTCAATCAGATCGATTTTTTAGATTCGGATTAGGGAATCTGTTTTTCAGACTATCCAGATGTGTTTTTTTTCAGAAACCGATTTTCACGAGTCAATTATCCAAAGTGGCCGGAATCCGCAAGGGATTTGACAACTGCCCTAGGTATGCGATGCAGCTTCCGTATCAGTGGGACTTTAAGGATCCCTTCGAGGACTTAAGGAATCTCGGCTTGATTGCAGCTGCCTGATAGAACAACACATCGGCACCAAACATTGATTGGATCCCTAACGTTTGCAACAATTTTGAGCTTAAACAACGGCTGGATTTCCTTTATAGTTAACCCCAACCATGAGCAGTTGACAAAGAGATCACCTGAGGGCTGCCATTGAGACGTTGCGCGGCAAGATTCACGGCATCGATGCCAGAGAGTTGCAACAGAAAGATAGCTGCTGGGCGAATATCGACAGTGGGTATCTACAGATCAACTTGGGATCAAACGATTGAATTCAACTTGACCATTTCTAATATTAAATCATCAAGTCTTAAAGGGTTGATGATTGTGAAGCATATCTGGACATGGGCGGAACAAGGAAAAGCGTGGCCACCGAGACAATTCGGGACGTAAGGAAGAATTTGGCATAGATTTTGATCGGCGATTCTGGTTGTTTTTGGTTTTAGCAAGGGGGTCTTATTTCGAACTGCTCCCATCTGTGGTATTTGCTGCAGCACAGTAGCAATGCACCAATCAACACTGCAAAAGGCCCAAAGGAACTTTGTCGGTAAGTATGACCAATGACGCCGTTGATGCATCAAAAAGCAATGGGAGTTGCTTTTCAAATGAACCTAACCATGAAGTCTGAAAAGTCGTTTTTTGGACTATCATACTACGTCCAGCATCTCCTAAAATTCCGAAGCCAAAACTCACCAAACAACGAGCAACCACCATGGCGCGGTGATCCTGGTGCGAGGGGAACATGCCACTGAAACCGCACGCCTGGTCCGCCTTCGCAGCCTGGGTTGCTGCTGGTTTGGCTAGGAATTCTCAGCATGGAACCAGCTGAGGTAATTTGAAAACCAACTGAACAGTTCTGTGATTAGGATTCGCTGCCAAAAAAAGGGCCGAAAGGAAGTAGGCATGGATGATTGACTCACGAAACCATCGGTTTTGACAACCCAAAAGGCAATCGAACCAAAAAACATTGGGCTACATCAGGCACATTGGAACATCCATACAAAGTTTGAAAATGGAGTGGTTGCAATTTGATTTCACAACAAACATATGTAGCTCAACGCTGGAATTCACGTGCGGAAAGTCTCCCAGTTCGCAGAATTTTCAGGATTAAGTAGGACATTTTGGACATTTGGATATTTTGGACATGGTTTGTCTTTTGGGATGGTCTTTAAAACCCCTTTTTGGAAAAGATTTTCCGAGATATCGAATGATATCGATCCCACGGCACCAGATATCGATGCCAGTAGTGAATTCGACCCGAGGCTGGGTAAAGATTGTGAAGGATTGTGAAAAGCCGTTGAAATCGGCCGTCGCGCGCTGCCTGGACTGGTGGCGCATGCATTTTGGTGGCGAGTTCCCGGTGTACATTACGAAGTTCAGCGGATGGAAGAAATTCGCCAAAGACATCGGAAAGGAAGAGACGCGGGAACTCTTTGGCATGTCTCAGTCGCATGGCGTTTCAGAAACGGGACCAGGGGATTGGCCAGGAGTTCCTGAGAATTGATGTGGTAAATCCAATGCCATAAATCATCCCCAAGTCATCACATTGTTATGGGTGCTATAAACCATCCCCATGGTAGGTTTATGACAGTTTCCCACATTGTTTGTCTATTTTTTTCCGGGGTTGGTTAATGTTCTATTTTTTCCGCATCACCTAACTATTTGCAACAGACATTTAAAAGTGATGTTCAAAATCACCAAACCCAGTATTTTTTGGATCTCAAACCGCTGAACTGTTTCGGTGGAGGTTTGCATATGTTGGAAATCCTGAGGATCGCAAGATCGCATCATGGATCGTGTACCCAAACTTGACATAAGGGGGCCCCAAGACATATAAACATCCACTATCAACAACCTAAATTAAGATGATTTTCCAACTTTTTGGGACGGTCCAGTTTGAAACTCTTTCTCCCTCCCTATCAACTTCAGGATGAGCTTAATCTGTCACTAATATTCTAGAAGACAAAGGTTTTCGATTTAGAATGGTTCCAGGCACCCCCACGATGGGAAACCCAGGGCCACCCTTTGTGATTTTTCACATCCGTGAGAACGATAAGAAAAGGAACCCAGGTCCCATGGGGGTCCACGGTGCCTCGACTGAAAAAACACCGAAGAGGGATCTCATCATTTTGATCGACGGTCTTGTTTGTGCTAACGCCGCCCATGACGACGTGGTCTCTTTTGGCGGTTTTTGGCAACCAATCCCTTTGGGACTGGACGGACAGCAGTGGCGCTGAAAAAAGTTGCCAAGGATTGGTGGCAGTGCCACAAGTGATGGAACACTTGAAAGAAGTTGTTTGACCAGCACAGACCGCAGAGAAAGGAGAAGTGAGTTTGCATGACCATGAGATGATGTTCATGATTAATCATGATTACAGAAAACTGTTGGTTGAAGACCAAAAACCTTCAAACGTCTCGCATCCGCGTTCCCTTGTTTACAAAGGGGATGTTCCTTTGTGGGTTTGTCCCAGATCCCGGGAATCAACCACATGATCAATCATTTCCGGATGTGATTGTCATTTGTCCTAAGGAGACCATTCTTTCAGAGGGTGCTAGATCCGGAAAATCCGAACGATAAGATGGCTATCGAGGCAAGGCTTGGGTCCCTAAGACACCCCAAAAAACTGATGTGGCTTATATTTTTTTCAGAGGACATGATCTCCTTGGTTGGGTCATGACTAGTTTGCATTTGGATTTGAACATAGGGTACCCAATTTGGGGATCAAACAACAACTTATCATTTTTGCAACATTTTCACCACCCTTGAATATGGCATCCCAAAAAATGTGGATTATCATTTTTTGTTTTCTAACAAAAATGTAATTTTCGGATCTCGACATTTTCACGACCCCTGTGCAGGAACATAACAACAAGAAGGCGGGCCAACATTGAAGGGGTCAGCACGACATCCCTAACCTTGGAGAGGTCGTTTAATCGTTTCGTTTTTTGCTATACATGGAACAAACATAACCAGCAAAGGATGTGTTTTTGTGAACTGCCAAAGATTGACTATGGATAAAAGATGAAGGTGGGACAAATTTTTACAGCACATTTTTCTTAAATTTATACCAGTAGTACCGGACAAGGCGGTGGCGGAAGTTTCAAAAATAGGAAAACCTATAGGAGCGGTTGGTTGTTGTGAATCACGGATGGCACAGCGAAGCCGCTATAGGTGCTTGAGGGCTCCTCTCTTTCTCTCTCTTTATCTGACTATCTACTTACCTACCAGCCTATCTTCTATGTATCTATGTATCTATCTCTCTATCTATCTATCTATCTATCTCTCTCTCTCTCTCTCTCTATCTATCTATCTATCTATCTCTCTCTCTATCTATCTATCTATCTATCTATCTATCTATCTATCTATGCGAATAGAGTGTAAGCTACGGACCAATGTACATTATCACATAAGTCACTCTAAGACTCGAAGCCAAAGGGTTGTGACAATCGCCCTTTTGGCTCAAGACCCACTGCAGCAACAGGGAAAAGGAACGCCATGCGGAAGCTGTCGTCGTTGTGAAGCCATCACTGGAAC
>Ga0126342_10013303_pt1:0-12500 | contig 14596 bp, 9 predicted proteins | sample Cyp1metagenome_FD_92528 | JGI IMG/M metagenome (GOLD analysis project Ga0126342, IMG submission 92528) | Coral microbial communities from Lord Howe Island, Old Settlement Bay, Australia - Cyphastrea 1 metagenome | ecosystem: Host-associated > Invertebrates > Cnidaria > Coral ... | reverse complement strand
TGCAGTGTGCGGAAGGCCAGGTGCTGTGTGGTCTGCAAGGGGCACACTGTGATGATCTTCAGGAGGCTTTGCAAATGGCTTGCGAAGAAACCTGACGTCAACCGAATGGCTTGACCACGTTGACCAGGCTTCTTGGGGATCTCCCACTATAAAAAAAACAGGAATGTCCCTTCACCAGATGTTAATAGGTGTGTATGTGGGAATCAAATATGGTTTAGTCGGAACATGTTGGGAACAAGTATATGGGATCTTTATGGATGTCTCATATCTTTGTAGTGGGAATGTTCTATGGGATCATACGTAATGAAACCCGTCTACTCTTCAATTACCAACATGGAATACAAAGTAATGTCATAGTTTCCGGGATAACTGTGGTATTGCAATGCCTTAATGGGAAAAGTAATAGTAATATGTGATTATATGATGTATACAGAGAATAATATACCTGACTGTTTTTTTTTCGGATGGCTTTCCGCATGGGATAGTTTTTTCTTGTTATTATGGGAATCATCTTATTTATGTAGTAGGATATTGAATGGGAATGTTGGGATTCATGTGGGATATTTAGTGGGAACATGTTGGGAATATTCTATGGGAACAGTACTGTGAGTTTGTGGGAATATGATGATACATAGCCAAATCCTGAGCGTGTTCGATTACTTCCGATAATATTGAATGAATACATAGATATCCCCACATGTGCCATCAATGGGTGGTAAAAAAACATCAACATTAATGGAATGATATCTGAATATTTAGTAGTATGGCCCCGTAGGTCATAGGTTAAGCCGACCCTCATCCCATTTCTAAGGAAACTGAAGAATAGATCATTTGGGGATGATGACCAGTGGAAAACAAAGAAATGCTTGAAAATACATCCCGAAGATGTAGTTTCAGTTGCAGAGACATGATTTTTTCTTCCCTAAAAACAAACAGCACATTCTTTGCAACGAAGAGGTACCAATACACAGAGCCCGCCCCCTCCAAATAGAACCTTGTTTTCTCACTGCGAGATCGCGCGGCGAAGCGGCGTATGTCTGCTATGTACTTCCGGTGGAACCACTGTGTCGAAGAGCTGCTGGGATGTTCACTCGATATTCATTGAAATCCCCCCCCCAGCAGTCCAGGGACTGTAATCTACCTTATTGAGCTATGAGTTTGGGGTTTGAAAGTTGAAATTTGACCCATTTATATATATATATATACATATTATATATATACATATTATATATATACATATTATATATATACATATCATATATATATATATTTGTTTAAAAAAACTGTTTATATCCTATACATTTATCTGCATGGGCAACGTAGCAAAATCCAAAACCTGATATATAGGTAAGGTCATGAACTGAAGGATTTCCCCAACGGGAATCTTCATGTAAGTTGAGGTCACTGCGACAAGTGCAGCTTTTGCGCCTGCGGGCTCAAATATGTCTTGCAGGCTATGCGATGCAAGCGTTTTTCTTACAGAATGTGACAAACAATATGATCTTAAATCCAAGAAATCTCAATGGATTCATTATGGTTCAGTATCATTTTCAACATGACTTTGCCAGTAGTTCGACCAAATATGCTGAGATAATTTCTGGGGCTGCGCGCGCAGCTGTGGGTGGGCGCCGAAAACCATGCCTTGAGGCATTTGGACAAGTGGCGCAATGCACACGGCCATTTTACAAGCGCCGGAGCTGGTGATTTCACTGCTCCCAAACCCTCAAAATAAACAAAATACAGAATGAATTATATCTTTATATAAGTTATATAAAAATAAATATTATTATAGTATACATTATATACATAACATAGTAATTTAATATTTAATATTAACACATGTGAATATAATATGTATATATATATGCAGCATATCAATGTGTGTAAATCAAACATGTATCAGTTTGTGTGGCTTCATAGGGATGGGACTCCGAAGCACCAGCATTTTCTAATCACGTAGCTCTGGATCAAAGAAATGGACCAAGTCTCCAAAAGATTCTGACTATACTTCACCTCTCTAAAACTCTAGTGACTCTAACTTAGCTTTAAACAACTCCTTGGTTCCGAAAAATTCGACCCATTCAATGCCATTCAACCTCCGCCTCTCCCAGCTCACCAACTCACAAGCCGCCGGTCTCCAGGTGGTGTCTCCGGCGCTGCTTCTCCACGGGTGCCACTGGTTGGTCCGGCGGCTGCAGGTGGGTAAACATAGGATCGTCCAGAATGCTGCGATCCCCAGGGGTCAACACCCGGGGGCCGCGGCGGCATTTCATGTGGTTCCACAACGGCCTGAGCCATCAAAACTGGTGAACCAAAGGGATTTTCACGAAAATTACCATAAAAATTGGGCATACATAAAAATAAAAAAAAACTTTATATATATGTATGTATATATATATACATGATTATATATGGAAATCAGCAAGATCATCCCTGTGATTTTTGCTAGGGCTTTCAAGACTTCATTGGAAACTCAACCGCCAGAACCCGACGTGCAATGTACTGCTTCCGAGTTAAGCTTGTTGGTTTACCCGAATGAACATCATTAACTCCTTCGATATATCTACCATATCTAGCATAACTAACCCTAGCGCTTCACCTATTTTCTCACACTTCGCTAAAACCTTCATATCCATATCCCATGATAACCCCAATTGATCAACTACCTGTAGTTCTCATCAATCACATAAACAAACCAAGATCCTATAAGATCACAATTTTTGTTTACATCAAATCATCGAAAATCCCATGTGCCCTTAAGGTTTCAATCCTTAAAACAATTACCATCTTTGCCGGTGAAGTCCTCTAAGATCAGCATGGTTTTGAACAAAACCACCATGTTCATCCATTTTCGCCATAAGCCAGCCATTTTCGTCCTATAAGTTCACCATTTCCGCTTAAATCCTCTAGCATCACCATCTTTGTTGGTTCAACCACCATGACCCTAGCTTTTTTCGTGACCGGAAGGCGTGTTCTTCTTGTCGCCGAAGCGGATCTCTTTGAAGCGCCCCCCCAGCGGCGAGGGCCGCCAGCGACCGGCCAGGCGATAGCCACGGTAGCCGCCTTGGGCCATGGCCTTCCTTGGTGCCGTAGCCCCTCCCAGTGATGTTGGGTGGTTGAGCAAAAACATTAAAAATATATATATATATATAATATATAATATATATTATATATATATGTGCTGTTGCTTTTCCTCAAGAATTTTCGCCCTGACCTGAGAGCGTCATGCCCCCCTTTTTTGTCGTGCAGGGGCCTCTAGACGTGCTGGAAAGAAACTGCCACGTGTGGCAATATTGCCTATTTCAGGCAACTGGCATGCAATGGCCAGGCTGATCTTGAGAAAACAAGTTTCCTAAGCCAAAGTATTTGCATGACATGGAAGCCAAATCCATCCAATGGTGGCGGTGGGGTGGCAGGAGGAACAACACATATAAAACAGAACATGTGTCCCAAAGGTGACTATGTGGAAAGTGTTGTTAGTATGGCACATTAGCTTTCAAGGAATGTCAGCCAAGGCGTTGTCCTGAGGTCAACCGTCTTGAAATGCTGCTGATTACTGCACCGGTGACTACTGAAAGCACATGTGTGAAACCTACGGCGCCTGGTGACCAGTGTTGCGCACAAGAACCAGCTGGGCCTTGTGATGGAAGGCTATCCCGCACAGCAAACTCTACTTGGTAGATAAGCTCATCAATCATCGTATCAAGGAGAGAAACCAAGAGGCTGATAAGGCGCCGTAAGAAAACCCTAAGCAAATTCATGCCTAGTTTGGTAAGCAATGTCGAGAATGCTGGTCTCAGAATGCACAACATTACCAGCAGGAACAGACTACGTCGGAAAAGTTTTCGCGCCCAAAAAGCTGCGCAAACGACTGTGACAAAAGCTTTGACTCGCGCTTGCGGTAAACAAGGACATTGGATGGGTTCATGCAATCTGCTTCTTTTAGGATGGCTTCATGTACCCCTTGAGCTATGTCAACGCCATTAGTGTCACCCATGCACACCACCCGGAAAGCAGGCATGAAAGATTGGCTGGGATCAAGACCGGCATCTGCGCCAAACCGCGGTTTCTCCAGAGGATCTGGAAGGTAGGTGAGAAGCCAGGCTGAGGTCCAACTTCCTCCGTCCAAGCTGCATTGATACATTGCTCGTAGGTTCAGTACCAGTTGCAAAGCTGTCTCTTCGACCTTGCCCTGAAGCAGCAGCTGAAGCGCCTCGCTGGTCATGAGATGGCACCGCTGCAAGGTGCGCATCTTTCCCCAGCTCAACTTCTTTGTGAAGTCTGCCAATCGGTAGGGTGTGGACTCGTCGCACCCCAAGAAATCCTCGATCTCCTGAAGGTACCTTTTCACATGTCGTAGTGGCTTCCGTCGCAGTGCCTTTCTGGCCTTCCGATAATTTCGAAATGCCTTGGCAGTCCCTATGGGCTTGACTTGTTGGCCCCTGCTGCTTGAAGAGCTTGCCTCTGAGCTGCGGCTGGAGGATCTGGCGCGGCCTTTCTTCCGCGACTTCTTCAATGTTTTCAAAATTTCTAACGATACCAGAGTTCCTATGTCGTCTTTGCTCACTTGCGCAGGGTTCAGAAGCTGATCCATGTCTCCACTCGCCTTCTTTCCGGCCCTGGCCCTTTGGTCCAAGAAAGGATACCGGCTCTTGGATTTTTGGCCAAGCTCTTCTCTCACGCTTCTGTTGCCGTGTTTGGTAGAACTTTCGGCTTTGCTCTTTTCGGTCTGCTTCTTTAGAAGTGCTAAAACTGGATCTTCTTCGTCCTCTGAGCTCTCTGCGCTCTGCGAGCTGCTTTCTTCGTCCATCGCTCTCTCCATCTTGACCTCTGGGTCTTCTGAGGCTGTGACATAGTTGGCATCGCTCCCCAAGTCTGCCAAGGTGCTGCTTGCTGCACTGGCTACCTGCTGCGCTGCTAGTTCCAAGCTGCGATAAGGAGCTGCACAGCTCGTCCGAATTTGCCCCTTTCGTCCTTGCACAAGAACGAAGCATAGCGATTCTACCCTGAACTGCGCAAACTCTTTCACAAATTCGACTTCTTCTAGCCCCGCTCTCACGGCCAAGGTTGCTGGCTGATCTCCTCTCTGGGGGGTGACCAAAACAGCTTGTCGCCAGAGAGGTTCCTTGAAGGGATGCGCTAACTTGATGTAGTAAGTTGGGGTTGACGAAGACATCCGGGAACAGCGTCAAATCCACAAATCAATCAAAATCTCGATCTAGAAAATGCCGACGAATGTTTCCGCAAAGCTTGCCAGCAAAGATCAGGCCGCTGCGCTGCCACCGCACCTCCCAGCCAGAGCACCGCGTCAGCTCTTCAGCTGGGCTGCAAAGGTGGCGGTGGCGGAAATGGCTCACTTTAGATCTGGATTTTCTGGGATTCAGAGTTCATTTGAGAGCAAATGGCTTTGCGTCAAGCGGCCAGACATTGAATGTATATATATATAGAAATCGTAAAATCCCATCAAGATTGTGGGAAATTACACTTTTCTATTTTTTTTGGTGATTATTGTAGTGAAGTAAAGTAATATCGTGTGACATCCACTATAAACCATAAAATTCACCAAGTGTTTACCCTCTGGTATATAATCTGGTTGGTTCAGTTTCACTGGGTAACTAGAATATACTAGAGTTAAGCCATAATTCAAAGACTCTGAAAAATAGACTGAATTAAACCATTTATCTTTAAAGATCTTTAAAGTATTTTTACACCAAAGTTTCTAGTTTTGAAGAGTTTTTCAACCCTAGACTGAAATTCTTGAAAACTTTAATTCAAACAACCATGGAATTGACCCAAGTTCCTGGTGAATTAAACCAGTGAAGCAACAACAGCCATAGAATTCAACCATCGTGAATCTCACTGGGGGTAAGTTTACACCATAAGTAGTTAATACAGTAACCGAATAACCGTAGAACTGAACAAATTTAGCGAAGTAAACATGAAAAAAAAACATAGTGAATGGTGAAGCAGCAACAATAGTTGTTTTCTTAAATGGTCCTAGTTATGTTCGTGATTTCCACCTCATAAAATCTCACAAACCATATGGATTCACCAAGTTATGTGCGTCAACTGATGGCTTTGGGGCCTCGCCGGAGAAAACCGATGCTAGTTCTGTTCCCGGCTGCTCATTCCGAGCTCGAAAGTCTTGGAGAAAATCCAACATGTATAAGAAGTGCTTGCTTAAAAATATATGTCAAACAAGTCATCAAATAGACTTCCATCATTGTCAGCTACATAGCCCCCACCGTACATTGGTGCTCCCAGTTTTCCTTGTGAAATCCTCATCTTCTCTTTAAACTCCTTGGTGCTTCACTTATTTTGCAAGCCACCAGTTAAATGACACCAGTCACATGCGGCCAGTGGGCCACATCATGATTCGTGGCTAGATTATGCTAGATTCACAAAAAATAGGTCAGTTCACCCCAACCAAGCAAAATATATACAGATTATACAGGTTAAGACCACCCTAGAATGACAAATAATATTATTTCATTGTTCGTGGCAAAAACATCTATGATCATTTGATTGGTTGCATTAATAAGAGTTTCCTGTAAATTTTCCCGTAAAATCTATGATGGTTCTACCAGGACCAACCTTTCGCCGGAGCATCTCTAAAGCCCACACCTCGCAGTTGGAGGGATTCCAAACTTCCTCGAACTCCTCCACCGTCCAGTGGAAATAGACCATACCTGCTGCAGATGATGTTGTTGAACAACATGAACAATAATCTATCAGTGGTTCAAAGCCATACACACACAATCACATATATATATATAATTATTTATATATATATATATATTAACAAAGTATAAATATGGTTTAAATCAATATAACCCAAGTTTGTAAAATCCTTATGAACTCGGTTCTGCTATATTCTAGTGTGGCTTATAGATGTTTCTAGCCACATACATATGCCACGCTCAGGGAATCCCACGCAGTTACGCGCCAGTAACGTAACGTTAGGGATGAAACTAACCCCCCGAAAATATGGTAAGAGCCAGAAATATGAGGTGAACTTGGATGTATCAAATAAATCGTGGGGATATGTGGGAGTTTAATCAATTGAATCTACCGGTATCGTTATTTAATACAGATGTGGAAAATAGATGAAAATAGTTCATCTAAAGATGATTTTCCCACATCCATTTAGTTTGGAGGTTATAACATGTTATAACGGTAGTATAACCCATTAATCATCATTATTAACAATCATGAACATGAGCAATCATTAATCAGCATTAACAATCATTAAGCATCATTAAACATCATCATTAAACATCATCAAAATGTCGTGATTTCAAGGAACCAATGGCTCCTGAAACGCGATCTGTGAAAGTCTTAAGCGCCAAGCCGCAGAAGATGCGCATCAACAAACCGTGAGTCACTAACCTCGGCATCGGAGCTTGATCCCTTGATGCAGCAAATTTATCAGCATTAGAAATCAACAAATGGATACAAATAATGGCTTCTTTAGGGTGATCTCCAAATCACCATGGTTGTTTCATGTTGTTTCAATACTAAAATATATAGTCAAATTCTGGATGAATTTGGGGGTACCTACATTTTAGGAAAGCGGCAAACGTATGGAAATGCCAATAAGAACGCAAAAGTGGGTCTAAAGATGAATAGACAATCTCAATATCTACATCATTCAACTATGAAATCAACATTCGAGTCCGTCATTGTTCAGTGAAACTGAACTGGTGACAAATCAACTTTCAATCATGCCCCAAAGACCCACCCACACATGGCTAGGCTTTGGTACCTTACCAAACCATGTAGTGATCAATGTCCAAATTGACTGCCACAAATCAATCCATCAATTAATTTCGATCAATCGATCTATGGATCTACTGTCAACGCCAATCAAACCAAATCTAATCCAACCATATCCAACCTATATCTTTCTCTCTCTCTCTCTCTACATCGCCATCAGGTCACCCTGTCCAAGCCTATCTCCTTATTCTACTCCATTCCATTCTATTCTACATTCTGTTCTATTCTGCTCTATTCTGTTCTATTCTCTTCTCTGCTCTTCTCTTCTATAGTTTTCTTCTCACATGGTACCCCAAAATTAACATTTTAAGATTTTTTGGCGGGACAATTATGATAAACCATGCGCTGGATTTTGAGGCACCCTATTTTAGAACAAAAAATAGAACGTGATTCACCATGATAATCCCACTGTTTGGCTAATTTAATCTCCATTTCGCTAGTTTTTTTGTTGGGAAGGGCAACACGTTCACCTCATGAGCCTTCACAACTATTTCACCAGCACCACCCAGTCCCCGCAAAGCGACACCAGGTTCTCCACAGGCGACGTGTCCATGGACCGGAGCAGGGTGGACCAGAAATCGCTGACGCGGTCGAAGACGTCCGTCCCGGCCTCGCCATTGGGGAAACGGTAGTAGAAGCGCCCGAACTTCTGCCGCTCCTCGGCACACTGTGACACTAAAAAACGTGGTGCCTGGTGCTTGGTTGCCCGGTGGGAAAAGGTTCCGCAAAAAAAACGTCTCAACAAAAACTCAAATGAAGACAATCCCCCATGTAGTATCAATAGGTTTGTTTTATGCAAAAACCATAGGTTCGAAATGAGTTAAAATGAGGGATTGATTATAAAACCATACATGCTTGGAGGGTCACCCCACGAATTGGCACCGGTTAGTTGTTGTGCGGTTAGTTCATCCAGTTATTTTTCCCGGCCATACCCTGCAATGAGATTAGCCATGGTCGGCGCAAGGCGTGGGCAAAGCCTCAGGTCCGTGGTGCAGCTTAAAAAAATGTGTTATGGTTGCATTATAAATCCGCGTGTCTGGACCACTGTCTCATTGTATTCATAATCATGAAAAAAATGCTCGAAAACATGTTGTTTAGCATAATGTAGCACATTTGGGCTCGGGCGACCAACTCGTTTCTTCCCATACTGATCTCGAGACCTAAGTATACTTGCCCTATAATCTGGGTTTTCTGCGGTGATAAGATTGGCTAAAAAGTTCAAGTTCCCGTTGGTCGCCTTGATTTTGGTAAAGGATTTCTGTACATCTCTGCAAGACTACTCTGTTGGGATTTCACCTATCTATGAAAGTTGACGAAATTCTGAGGATTTCCCTCCAGCACCGTATCTGGAAGGCATCAATGTTCCCAGGGCCCGACCCTTGACCAGCTCGGTCCTCGTAGACCTTGGCCATTTGCTCCGCATCCTGAAAGTTGCCAAAGTCTTGCTCGCGCAGGCGAGGTTCTGCGCACATCTCCACCTGCTGTCCCTCGAAAGCTTTCAAGACACATTGGAGGGTTTGTCTAGTCCTGGAGCACCAGCGGATCCGGGGGGAAGCAATGGAAATTTGACAAAGGCCACTATTCAATAAAAAGGTCCTGGACATTTCAAGGACACCATTAGAAAACCAGAAACAGTAGGTGGTCTCAGACTAGTTCATTTGTGTTTTATCTGCAAAAGACACACGCACCAAATGTTTTAGGGCTTACTTATACCACATCTTGCCACAATTTCACTGGTTAACCACAATATCACAGCCACCAGAGATACTTGTGGCCCAAAATCATGAGCGTGGGTTTAACCAATCAAATAATGCGTTTCCAACACGGTGATATAAGCATGGACAAATGGGGATACAACTATAACCCATGCTATGACATAAACCATTTGTTAAAACTTTAAACATACTGTGCTGTGTAGAACCAAAGCAACTATATTTAAACGGATCGTCGTCAACAACAATGAATATGTGCCGAAACAAACGGAGAAAAAGGGCGTCTCCTCTGAAAAATAACTAGGTTCCAACCATCAGTTGGTACCGGACTTGTGTAGCACCATGGGCTATTTGCCATGCTTTCATAGGCCTAATTTTGCCAATGCCACTTATGTTCTTGGAGGCTGTAGCCATGGAAACTCCTGCATGTTTTCATAAAATCAATTTCCAAAGAAGAAACTCTGAATGCTTCACAGATTTACACTTCAGAAATCGCAGAATCACAGAACCCCAGAAAACCAGGATGAACACCACCAAGTCCCTTTTGGCCAAACGGTTTTGGCACCACCCGGTCCTCATATAAGGTGAATAGAAGAAGCGCACCGTGCCATTGCCCACCAGTGTGCGAATCTGGGCTCCTGCGGCTTCACCCTGCAGGAGGCCCAGGTCCGTCAGCTGAATCTGATTGTCCGGGATATCCTCCTCGAAACCAGGTGGTTGGGTGGTTGGGTGGTTGGGTGGCTTGGATATTACAGTATATGATGGTTGATGATGGTGAATAACATGGAATAACGCTAATATAGTAATGCTTAAAGATGGCTGGTAATAAGTGCCTTTAAAGATGAATCATGATTAATCATGGTGATTTATCGCATATACCCTCCGGTGTCATCAATCATGGCCGGCCGCTGGAGAATCCCCGAGCCAGCTTTAGTTCCCTGGGAAAATCATCTGATGGTGTTTTACCGCAAGAAATTGGAGGTACCACTGGGCCAACACTATTTGTTTGGCTCATGGTTTTGAACATACGCGTCCAGTTTTTGTTTCGGGTTCCATGCAAATGTTGGTCCACAGCCCACAAGAAATCCAACGCACTGAGGCCAAGGGCTGAGTTTTGAGGGTACCAAAGGCACCAAATACCATGCGACAATATCACCTAAGAATGAATTGAACACTTTTGTCAATGGATTGGTTAAGGGAAAAATTACAGGAAAGCCCCATATTTCGTGGGAAATAAAATCTACGGTTTCCTTTAGATTTCCCCTTCAACCAATCCATTCATTTTGCACAAAACAAAATGAAGCCCGCCAACCGACACAACCGATGCATCCAAGCAGCTTCAAGTTTTGGATTTAGGTTCTTGATCCACCAGTTTCTTCCCATTGTTAATCTTAGCTATATCATCCCGCTTAGCATCCCATTAATTATCTCCATTAATTGTACTATTACGGCCAGACGCCTTGTGTTGCCCGGAAGTTTACAGGGACGTTCCCGGCAAATTTCATGATGATGATGATGATGATGATTGAAGATCTTCAATGAATGCAAGAGTTTATCGGGGGTGGGAGAATTAAACCCTTATTGAAGAATCTTCAATGAATGTAGAAGTTTAACGGGGGTGGGATAATTTATATGAGATGTATAGTGTGAACAAAAAATCATTGTAATTTACGCTATTCCGGGCTTGGGCAACACAAGGTGTCTGTGGGTACTATTAGTTTTGGAAATTACATATATAATATTATACAATCATTATAGTCCAATACTGTTCCCCAGTGCCATGAAACTATACTTATGTGGAACATATTCAAAACACAACAAATATGAATGGTAATGCCATAATCATCCATGGTTCCATGCCTTTTAAGGGGATGTTTTTGTTCACATCTCCCAGCTACGTCAAGGGACCAGCCGGGTTTTCCGTTTTCCGTCAAGTCTCGTAGGCACGTGAATCCTTGTTCCCCTCGGACTGGCCATGTCTCACGAGGATGATCCGACGAGGTCTCAAGCGATCCCGCAGCGCCACTTTTTTCCGGTACAGGGTGGGCATCAACTCCTGGCGAAGGTGCTGATCCCCAAGGGAACCAACCATAACAAGGCATTTTTTTGGGTGGTTTAAATGGGATTTCAATGGGATTTCAATGGATTTCGGGGAATAGGAGAAGAAAATCAGGTGGCAATTGGAAATCCCTGAACTCAATGGAGCTTTTAATGGGAAAATCATCTTTAAATGTTTGAGTACCAGAGTCTGTTACCAGAGGGCATGTATCCACAAAAAAAGGGAGGAAACTGGAAAACCAAACAGGAATCAACAGAACTGGGATGGTTCAGTGAAAATGGAGAGGAATCAACAAATCAACATGAAAATAAACAAACTACCCATGGCAGTATTTTGAAAAGAACACGATATTGAATTCCGCAAACGACAAGGAAAACGCACAGCTATACCGTCCAGCCGCACAGTTTGACGTGCGAATAAATCAATATGATAAAATATCTTATTCATGCATGTGTATATATATACCCTCTGGTAAACTAACGTAACTATGGAAAATCACCATTTTTAATGGGTAAATCCACTATAAATGGCCATTTTCAATAGCTATGTTAGTTTACCAGAGCGTATATATATATATATATATATTACTACTATTCATTAATTATATGCATATAATTTAATATAATTACGTGCGAACGGACTAAGACCGTCAACCAGGCATTATCCCAGTATCCACAGTATGATCCACTGTGGCATCCTTACGGTTTCTTATCTACATGGCATCATTGGGCTCGGGGTGCTGGCAGGTTTGCACGGTATCTAATATCGAAAGAACTACCAACAATCCTGCAAATTAAATATCATAAAATGCCATATGCCATCCCTCCTCCCATGAATTTCAAATATCATAAAATGCTAAATGTATGCCATCCCTCTTATGAATTTCAAATATCATAAAATGCTAAACATATGCCATCCCTCCCATGAATTTCAAATATCATAAAATGCTAAAT
>Ga0126342_10013302_pt1 | contig 14596 bp, 14 predicted proteins | sample Cyp1metagenome_FD_92528 | JGI IMG/M metagenome (GOLD analysis project Ga0126342, IMG submission 92528) | Coral microbial communities from Lord Howe Island, Old Settlement Bay, Australia - Cyphastrea 1 metagenome | ecosystem: Host-associated > Invertebrates > Cnidaria > Coral ... | reverse complement strand
TCGTTAGTGCCCAACTTTTACCACGGCAGCGCGGTATGACTCAAGGGCCCTAAAGCCAAACGTCAACGGGGGCATGTGATCACTTGGCTATACAAAATATACATTAGACAGGTCAAACTCACATTAGTGTTCCAGATGGCAAAAGGAGGGAACAGTTAATTGCTTGAACTTCTCAAATGCGCGCGCATATTTCACGGAAAAACGCAATCCATGACCGAGGGTCGGGAAGGAAGAAAGATCATCAGAGACAATCATCAAAATATATTATGACCGGGACACAACTGCCGCAGCGGCGGTCATGCCAGTCAATGCTATAGTTGTTTGGAGCACTGGAACACTTTGGACAACTTATCGTTGAGAAGAGTCCTATATCATACTATATCATACTATATCACTATATCTCTATATAAATATATAATCTGAGCAATATCTGAGCATTACCTCATGTAACTTGATCATGGAGATCCAACCACCCCGGCCAATGACGAGATTCAGCCTTACAAAATGCTGTTGGTTGAACCCCCTTGGCTTGAGGGTCAAGTGTGACCGCTAAAAGGCACCCATGGATTTCACCAGAAATCTCCAACGAGATCCGTTACAAACAAGCGGCCCACTCCACTCTTAGAAGCCCGCTGGAACGGAATCCAGGTGCCCTGAGTGTTGTGGCTGTAAAGAGATGGAGGAAAGTTGCGCATTGCTCTACATCAGACTAATTTCATTATCATCATATAATATAAATATATACATATATATAAATCGTATTATATCAATTTATAAGTTATATCATGGGTTTTATCATGTAGCTCAGACCTATAGCATGTGTTCTGTTTCGAACCATGCCTAGGATCCTCCAGTCAGTCAAGTTTACAATCATACCATTTGTTCTATGTAGCAGACTGTACCTAATTAGGCCATTTCTTACTAAGATTTTCAAGTTTTTGACAGGTCTTCCAATTGCCAATAGCATTCTCACGTCCTCCTTATCACACACCCTGACAGCCATGACAACCTCGGCAGTAATGAATATATGGCGCCCAAAAAATGTTCTTTACCTTCTGGCTTCCCCAAAATCCAGGACATTCCCATATATTGTTGTTGTGTAAATGCCCTATTTCTTTGGACATCTTTGGAAAAATACATTTCAACAACACAAAATTGAGGAGATGAGGTAAGTTTGGGAGAGTTACCCGTACATGGACCATCATTTCCAGTGATGTCATCCAGTGAGGTCATTCTAATTAAACCACAATTATGGTTGCTTAATGTTGCTTATAATTCAATACCCATTCTTTCAGTTGTTCAATTGCCTTAAATCAAACTATGTCTTGCTGAATCCCCATGCTTGTTGATTAATTATGATCAACTTGAATCCCCTCGGTTGCAAGAACCCAAGGCACAAACACGACTGCAGTCGCTTTCGCTTCAGCGCCGGCCGCGGCGACCGCATCGACCGCAGCAGATTGCGCATGGCGCATGCAGCTTCCAGCGGCGGCGTCCGTGGCGAGGGCGGCGAGCGCGGCGAAGGCGACGGCGAGGGCATCCGCTGCGCGCGCTCGGGTGGCGGCGAGGCCGGGGTGAAGGGCTCCATCAGCACCTCTTGCGGGGATGGGACCATGCCATGGACATATAGATACACTCATACAGATACATGTAATCAATGTAATCTCTTCTATAGCAAATCTTTAAACATTAAGGCCATTAAGGTTCACCCAGCAATCAGGATACTTCACTTCGGTGGAGAGAGGTCCTTATGGTCAGGGTCTCAATTTCTTCAAAATCAATATGTTGACAGTCGCAGCTCCAGGGACCCTTTCATCCCCTTTTGGTGGGCATGTGTTAGATTTAGAAAACCACGGTTGTTGATGCCTTTTGGCATTGAGCGTCCAACATTGAAGTTTCACCCTGTCCAAGCCGTGCCCCTCTGACCTCTACTATATAATATTACTTATTGCGGTAGTTTGGGACTTTAGCCTTGGACTTCCATTACCAAATTTCAATGAATCGTACGGGATAGTGATGAAAGCCGACCAAACTACCAAGCGTTTGAACCCCAACAGCTCGAGTATCCAATCATATCGTTCTATATTACACAAAATGGATTCCCATTTATGTCCGTTGTTCACACCCCAAGAGCTTCCCATGCATCATATATCCCGAAGCCTTCATCGAGAAATTCTGGTGGATTGCCCCAAATGTTTGTCCCCCCGAATTTGGGATATGGATCAAACATAATCAAAATCACCCCAGTAAAACAGGTCCCACAGGTCCCACAGACTAAAAACTGGACCTCCACCTCTAGCTCAACTGCATTCTCCTCGGGAGATCGCGGAAGCAACCCTGGAAACAAATCATGACAGGTATAGCCTGTATAGCGCATAAAATTTGGATGAATCATGGTGAAAACAGGAGAAATACTAAAGTATCAGCAATACTGTAACACTGTAAAACTATGATTTACTATTAATCACATGTCGATCCCTTTTTTGATGGGGGTGACAATGTACAGGGCCGTTCATCGACCTACTTAAGATCTTAAGCAAAAGTTTACCTCCAAACCCTGGAGTTCCACTTATCTTTGAGATAGGTTGCCTGGTTGATTCTGCACATTGCAAAATGACCTGGAAAACTAACAAAGGTGTGGTTGTAGTTTTCGATGTAGTCTCTCTTCACACATGGGTATACATCGCCAAGTGGTGGGTTTGAAATCAATCGTTTTGCCGTTGATAGAATCATGATCAATCATTGGGTTTTGACTTATTCTGGGGTGTTCCACAGTATTTCGCTCATAGGTGCCTATACCCCAACGTTTGTTCGATATTTGATTGGGCAAAGGAATGATCATTACTGTACATACCCCATGACTTTAGTGGTCAGAATTCAGAATCCCCATCTTTCATTCAGTTTCTGTTGAATTCTTGGGGGTCAACATTGGATACCCTTCAAATTGGATGCTTCATAGTTTTAAAAAACGATGATTGCCTGGCTTGATTTTTTACCCATTGGTTGAATCATCCCTTTTACTGTTACAGTAACTCCCCATAAACTATATGATGGTCATTTTTCAATCCCCAGATCCCGGTCCTCTGGGTGTGCGTCATCCGGCTGATTGTCACTGGATTCCTGCATCCCGCCACATGGATGGATGGATCTTGATGGAGTGGATGATGACTTTGAGCTGGGCAAATTGCTATCATTTTCACATTGGAAATGATTCATTCTTTGATACAAGACCCTATGTGGAATATTGGTTGCCACTGGCCACTGGAGTGAGGGTCTCATCAGAACCAACCTTGAATACACAATTAGGGACGTAAGTAGCACAACACATGGATCCGATTAAGACTCCAGTTGGTGTTTAAATCCGAGTCATCATAACTAAAATTGGGAACACGGCTCAAACAATCATGCTTAACAGGAACTGGCTCGCAACTAACTGCAAAAACACACGCGTGCAAATGGACTTAACATAGCAATAGGGTGCTTCCTAATCATGGCTACCATCCAGTGTGAGATCTACTTGTACGACCCATTCCAGATCCTATTTCAGCCTATCATCTTGATCGTACAACTTCAACCATCACTTCCGAGCCGTAGTCTATTGTATTTCAATTTCCATCTATTACAGCCCTATGACTAACCATTAAAGCTTCTATTTAACTATCAGTTGGTGAATCCCACAGTTAATTGGCAAATGGATCTATTATATAAATCATATATTTTCCATGATATTCCCATTCTCATCACCATCTTTAATCCCATTCTCGATTCTCGTTGGTTAATCATGATTAATTAATCCGTGTATTACCTCCATGATATTCCTGTAAGTGGGTGAACTGTTTACATTATTTACTATATCTACTGTACTCAGAATATCCCTTGTCCCCATTGACCCTATTATATGAATCTATGATAATGTTAGTAAAGCAATAGTAAACCATCACCAATTTTACAATCTTGATGGGTGGTATAAACCAAACATATAATATAGATGGTTTATGAAATTGCTTTACTAACATTAATGAGTATATGAATCTATCAATCTATACCTATGAATTGTCATGTTTTTACCATTATGATAATGGGTGAAATATCGCTTATAATTCTTTATTATCCCTATGATTCCCTATGTATCTATGGTATTCCCGGTGAACAACTCCCGGAGCGCAGTGGAAACGTCACCTCCGTGCGCAGCTGAAGCTCTCGCTCCAGGCAGTGCCGCGCTTCCTCCACGAGCTCCACCGTGTTGAGCCCCGAGACGCCGACGTCGTGGTCCTGGAGGCGTCGTCCATGGCTTTTCTCCAGTGGAATCCCATGGTGTTCTGAATTTTCATCTTGGAAACATGAATAAATTCGGTAGATCTAAGAAGTTGAGATTTGGAAATCAACTTGTAAATTGAACACCAATGGATGGATCAGTTGAAAATGAATGAACTGGATGGATCATTTCACCATTTCTGCATTCATGTGACAGATATCATGATATCTCCCTACATACAATCACTTTGTTTCATGGCTTCTCCGTGGAAGATACCCCGATTGAACCTGAAACATCTGGGTTCACTAGTCACACATTTTCCTCCTGACGAGAATCCCTTTCCATGTTAAATTTAGGGGATGTCTATGATTATCGCAGAGTTGCAGGGGACATCAACAGGAAAACTCGTACGAGAGTCAACCATTTGCGCCTTGTTTCTCCCCCAGTTTCCACCTGATGGAGTTTTTTCTCAGCCTTTCAGCAGAGTCAACCGTATGTGATGGTGAAGCCATGGTGTCCTGTGCTTCTTGTAAACCAATATCTATTGGACATTTTTACCCTTTTTTTATATATGTTACATGTACAATGCCTACGATGGATTTAAAAAGAGTGAGCAAAGATGAGCATGATTATACGCTTTAAAAATCAGGCGAGGGTCATATGTGACTACTCATTCGGGTTGGAAGGCTATATCTTGAAGATAAGTAAAAATAATAAGACATTGGACGCTATTTGAATGCATATTGATGCCGGGTATTATTTGTAACTAGGCTATGACATATTCCCCAAATGACAGCGAAAGCGTTACATGCTGTTTTCAAGGGATCGGATTATCCTTGGGTTGCTACAGTGCATTGATACTCTCATCATCCATGTCAGCCAAGTTGTCATCGCTAAAATGCTGGATTATCTCACTCATGTGCTTTGGGTAAAGACTACAGGGGCTAACCCCTCTATTCATCAACCAACCGGTAGGAGAACAGAGAACAACTCATTATATCCTCGTGTTTGACGGTTGAATCGCAATCATTGGATATTCTCGGGTCAAGTGGGTCAGTATCCCCATGTTTTGCTGCTCAAATCCCAATGATTGTGTACAGAAAACCTCCAAAATTTGGGGAGATCGGAGATTGATTGAATCAAATGAATCCTCTGCAAACCGTTGCTGAAATCCCCCACCCCACATCTAGCCGGTGCCAACCCAAAATCCTCTAAAAGGTCCTCTTGACGTGGCAACTCTGGCACGTCTTGGAAGTCCTACAGCGCATCATGACACAAACTCACCTCCCAAAAAATGTACAATAATGACCCCCGACGGTGATCAGAGTTTGCGGGAATTGACTTTTCTATCTTTTTTGGAGGTTGAAGTAATCAATTTAACAAAGTCGCCTTGTCCTGGTGGAGTAATCCTAAGTTCCCGCATAAAAAAAACAATTATATAATGGAATGCTAAAATGATAAAATGATTAGAAAAGTCACTATTTGGATCTATTTGGTTTATCAATGGGGACTAGTCATGATTAGTCAAAAACTATGAAATACCGTTTGGATCCGTTTGGGGGGAATGAACGTGCAGCCAGCTTTAGGATTCACCAGGGTACCAGACGACTTGAGTCCTTTCTCTCCCCTCGCCCTCGCCACCTTTGGAGAAGGGCCCAGCATATCAAACCCCGGATGAATTGATCAAAAACAATTATATAATAAAATGATTAAAAAATACTGGATGATTTTCCAAAAATCATTTGACTCCGGATGAATTGATCAACCGCTCATGTCCTTTTCTGAGGGCAGGAGCGGTTTGTTCAATGGAAGCTGACCCCTCGATGAATCAACCAACCACTCAGACAACAACGCCTGTCACCATATCTCTGTGCTTGACGGATTTCGACGGTTGAATCGCAATCAGTATGTGTATTGTTGGGTCATGATGGGTACTATCTCATATTATCTCCATGTTTCCATGTCTTACTGCCTTACTGCTCAAATCCCAATGGTTGTGTACTCTAAACCTCCCCATGTTTGGGGGATCTAGTGATTGAATCAAGTGAATCCTGAAAAACAACTCCATTTCTGTTGCTGAACTGGTGCCACCCCAAAGTCTTCCAAAAGGTCCTCTTGACGCGGCAACTCCGGTACGTCTTGGGAATCCTGCAGCGGATGATTCATGCACTCGCCGACGGATCCTACGAAGTTTCCCACATAAAATTGGAACTACCGACCATAAAACTACAAGAAAACTACTTGAACCCTCAAAGACACGGGAGTCACGAAGACAGAAAAACACATGCTGGATATGGCCCTAGAGTTCCATGTTAATTCTAAGGATTGCAAGCTGCTTTGACAAATGTTAATGCCTGATGTCCTCCACAGCATTGGCTTTTGGAGAGAAAAAACATGGAAATACATTATTTAAATCTACCTTGGGAACCAAAAATCTATAATCTTGCAGGCGTTTACCGGAAACATCAGGCTTTTGGATCTGGTGGTATCTATTAGATCCATTAGTATACGTTCATAAGCGATTGATTTCACCCAGGATGGACCTCCCAATCTCTCCATCACCTTTCGACAGGACAGCAAGGGTACTGTAATTTGTATGAGTATGCAACAAAATGTCATCAAATCCCATCAAATCCGGTGGTTTTGTGTTTTTTCCAACTTCTTGGATCAATATTTTGGTGTACCGTACGCTGTACCACCAAGAAATCTTGGCCCAAAAGGGCACCTCCTCGGGCTCATCTGCAGGCTCGTCGTTCTCGTTCTCGGGCTCTGTCTCCGAAGGCTCCTCGAGGAGACCTTTTTGGAATCTGACGAGACCGGGGCTGGTCCGGGCTGGTTGGTTGATTTTTTGAGATCATAACCAGGTGTTGATAAATTACAACAAACAATTGGAAATTGTTACCTAAAAAAGTATCACGAGGTGGTTTGGAAATGGGAAGTTGGTATAATAGTTAATATTGGAATATATTGGAGATGGTTTACGATATCATGTCATCATTTCTCCGGTTTGAATTAGTTTTAGGCAATACACCCACATCTCAGTGGATGGGAGACATCCAGTGCCCAGCCCATCATTGATACGAGACACCTTTGTCCTGCGATTTCTGTAAAAGCGGTTCCACCTTCAAAGCAGCGGGAGACTGGTGGCTTAGAGAAGCTACTGGCAATGGACAGGCAACCAATATATGACTCATGTGTCAAGACCTAACCTAGGTGCCCTAAAATAGTTGGTTAATGGATGATTATTCCCCCCTTAATATAAATGTATATATATATGGTAATAATGGATTTTGACCCATCCCGATCTGACTGTGTCAACAGCCAGCCTCTTGAGACACCGCTGCCGCGGAGGAACAAGATGTGTCTGTGACGGCAGTTCCTCGGCTGGGGCCAAGATAGGCAGGGTGGATATGGAAATCAACCAGCAGCAACACGATCTTGCACTACGGGCCCAGTGATTCATGGCAAACGAAAAATCGATAAACGCCAACTAAGAAACTGAATTCTCCTAGTCAAGAGAGTTGCATTTGACCTGTTGTACTGTACTGAAACCAAGAATCTGAATGTGGTCAACAAATGCCGCGAAAAGACTGCTGCACATTGGATTTGCTATAGCAAAAAATCCAGTTGGCTTTGGCCGCGACAACAAACGTTGAGATGCAATTGAACAACTAGTGGGAAAAAAACTCTACAGTATCGATACTCTCCATCTCATTCACCTAGAGAACAAATGGCCAAACACATCTCCAAAACAACAATGTACCCGAGTTCCGAGATATGTTCAGTCATCAGTTGCTGTCGTAACCTACTTGAGCTTGTTTCAAGTGCCCAGCCCATCATTGATGCTAGACACCTTTGTCCTGAGGAGATTTCTGAGGAAGCGGTTCCACCTTCAGGGTGGAAGGCAGACCGGTGTCTTAAACAAATGTCTGGTAAATAGAATACGAGTTTCTCTGGTGGGTGTGCATTCATGTTCGCTCAAGTCCGTGAATTGATCATATTTGATCCAAACTGTCCTGTCATGAGTGCCCCAGAGGACCGGGAACCTCCGAGACCTACTGTATGTGGATTTCAACATGCAACGACTGGAGCCCATCATGGTCCCAAGATGATCAGCAATATGTCAATGCAGCTGTTGACACGAGCAACGAAATCGAGTGTTTGATGCAGCAGCACAACGGATCAATGTACTGTATGGAGTAGCACTAGTCTCATGCCCCAAAAATCATCCAAAATCGCTATTCGCGAAAAGAAACAAACAATGATACAACTTCTTAGTACACTTTTTGCTTTCTGAACCAGCCCTTTTGAGGTACCTCTGACTCACCCAAGTGTTCTCCAGTACAAAACTACAAAAATCAGCACCATTGTAAATTGGGATATGTGCTTTGGAAACTGGGCCTGCCCCCCAGTCATCTCCACATCAACCACCCTGCGTCACCCTTCCTGCCGAGGGACAACTTCTGTTGGCTCCTGCGGGCTGCTGAGATGATCGAGGCTAAGGAAATGCTTCGGAAGTGGCTGAAAAAAATGGAGGTTTCCATGGTACCCCCAACCCCTCCATTTTAATAGGATTTTCCATTGTGAACCATCCATTTGGGGGTACCACCATTTATGGAACCCCGCAATATTGCCTCCTTGTAATATCTGTTATTACATTTTACTACCTGTACTACCTGACTGAAACTTCATATTGCTGGAATTCATTCACTGCCATGCAACAAGCACATGCAAACCGCCACAAGCCACAGCTCCCCAGGGGCGCTCCTGCGGTTCAGGTGCGATTCGCGTTTCTACTTCCATCTCTTGTGTGAAGGCTGCAGTTGCATCCTGTCTTCTCACCTCCTCTTGTTCAATTCCTGACACTGAGAGCCCAGGTGACCTACCATTTGCTTGGATCGGACCAGATGTCCCACAAGAACAAAAAAAAAAAAGTGAAGTCTTTGGCATCACAGACTCTAAAGTTTCAACAGTGGTGGCTTGTTTTATTTCTACATCCATTTTCAACCTCAAAATCAAGTGATCTTCCCAGCGAAGATCCGCAGCCATTAGAACTATATGATAGTTCGTAGTTGGGAAGAAAACACAACACCTCGCCCAAAAATTTCACCAGGGAGTTGAGGTCCATCCGCACACCTCCGGGTGACGGCATCTCGCTGGGCACTGGCACCTCCTGTGGCCACAGATTTGGGTCGATCTGTCCAAGGTCAGACCAGTCAGTTTCCTGATGTGTTTTGATGTGTTTAGATGTGTTTTGTATGAAACCATCCGGTTTTTGTGGATCAATCAAATTGACCCATAACCAAGTCTGACTCTGAGGAAGCTGAAGAATGGGTTCCTGAATCCTGGTGGTTCCAAGTCTCCTTTGGGTAGGTGTATATGATATAGGCTGCATGAAAATCCATCTTAAATCATCCGATGCACCGCTACTGGTGACCTTTGCAGGAAGAAATGATGTTTTCTACTGTCCCAGTCCATTGGAAAAAAACCACGCTATCGATACTGACCTGGTGACAAGGTGTCCGCACTTTGCCGTATCTCATCCCTGAATTCAATATAAAGGATTACCATGGATTACCCAATATCTGGCATCATTCCAAGACTTCAAACTGCTGCACCCATCCCGGTGAAGGAACGCCTTTGAGTCTGAAAGTTCCCGACTATATTTAACAATCAAAACTAGGGGCTTCCTGTAAATTCTCCGTACGAAAGCCATCCAATCGTCCCGAAATGTCTCTGCACTCAAAGCGACCAAATGTGGTAGTTATCATCACAGTACAGTAATATGTATATATATATATATATATTATATACCCGTATGCGTATATAACTGATGTATATACACACACAAGTCAAGCCAGTATACACCTATAATTTCCCCTCAAGATACATAATTACATAATGATACACACATTTCTATATATCATGTTCTATCCATTTCTCAGTTTTTTGGTAGTTTTCCCATCCCCAAACCCTTGGAGCTTGCCTCCATCGCTGTGACCTCTTCTTCCGAGTCTACGTCAGTGACGGACTCCGTGTCCGCCTCTCCTGGAGGTGAGATGAAGCGAACCCTGGGAACCTGTGGAGCCAAAGATCCGGAAGTTGATAGGTGGGTTGAAGGGGAAAACGCACACATATTTTATATAATTTATATTATATATTATATGCACAGGAAATCAGCAAAGCATGGTTTTCTTTATACCAATAAAGACTGGAATATGACCATCAATGAGATAATGAGGAGGAGTGCATCATGAAAACGTGTGGCAAAATACCTTGATTTCCGACAAAAGATGATGATTCCAAAACCATTTGAATAATATTGGCTTACACATACTGTGGATGGAAGAAATCCTGCACCACCTTGGACGGTTGAAACCCTATAAATAGTAGGATAAACCACCTACCAACTGGTGCAGGATTTCTTCCATCCACAGTATGTGGATATTATATTATTACAGTACATGATGGGTATGAAATACCAACAGTAATGAGGTATAAAGCCGACCATTAAGGGGATATAGTGGGATATCATGGGATATTAAAACCAACAATAATATCATATGCTTAACATATTTCATGAATAATAATCATAAAAAAATGATGGTTCTACCATGAAGAAATGCGGATCTAAGTAGGACACATGTTTCTTTTAATTTGAAATTGTCCAAAGATGGTCTATCCAAAATTGCAATGTCAAAAATCATATCTTCCAAGTTCATTTCTTCTGCTGCAAATGCCTATGAAACCCACTCAGAGAGTGCCTGATTTTTCCTGGTCAGCCGCCCACTTTGAGGCTTACTTAAAACAACTCAACAGGGGCTTTGGGCCGTAGTAGCCGGTGGGGGCCGCCTCTCTGTGGGTGGAAACAAAACGCACACCGTTGGGTTGCAGCCAGTTGTAGCCAGCCAAAAAAATCTCCAACAGTTTGGGCACATCCTATTTTTTCGAGGTGATGAGTGCTTTCCATTTTTTTGGGACCCATGACCCAAATCCATTGTGCCACGCATTACTCGGTTCCGGGAAACATCACTGGACCTTGGGATGCCTATTTGGAACCGACCAGTTAGGGTCATCATTGGGTGCTCCAAATTCCTGCCTGGAGGAACTTCCAGGTCCGGAGGCAGCTCCTCCTGAGAGTTGTGGCACCGAACTTAGGGGATCCCGTAGAATAACACACATATATATATATATTGTAAAATAGCTTGTAACTAGGCCAACTTGGATTTGTGGTGGATAGATCCATATTTCGATGTTGTAATAGCCCAATTTATACCTGGGGGAGCCCTTCCTGTGGGGGATATAACGGAATATAATGAGGAATAATGAGCATATATATATATAATATATATATAATATATATAATATATATAATATATATATATAATATATATAATATATATATATACATATACATAGAATATGTATAAACAACAATTGGGGTGACATCTATCCTCATTGCATCACCCCTTATATTGAATACCCTATTAGTTCATGAAAAGTTCCAATACTAAAGAGGTCAGCCGGGCAGCGCGTGGAGCCTTCGCTGCCCATTCCTGGTGATTTCGGCCAGGTGGCCAAACCAACCATTTGAACACTTATTACCCACCAATATTTGTATCACGAATAGTTATATTATGCCAAGTGTGAGACGAATAGCTAGAACCTAGTAGAACCATAATATTACTAAATAGTGATTCTTAGCGACATAAAACTTAACGCGTCATCGTAGTATTCGTATTACCGAATAATTATCATTAATTATGACTACTGTAATGATTATGTAAATATCTTTAAAATATCCTATATATATATACATTATAGTAAACATTATAATTAGCATAGATTATGTATGGGTCTGTCTAAAAGTGGAGTATGCCATTAACAATGGCAATCGAATAGGGAAAATGATGAGAATCCATTGATCCATTGGGGGTACCGGGGTACCCTATTTTCAGACAAACACATATATCATATGATAATTAATGATGTGCACACTATGATGTGTACATATATATATAAGATTAGATATAAAATTATATAGATATATATATATAACTATATTTAATATTATATACAAAGAGTAATCATAATGATATATAATTATCATTCTATATATAAATATAGTTTAAACACATATATATATATATCACCACTAACCCATGAAACTCTCCCAGTCTTGGGCTCCTCCAGCACCACTTCCTCCTGTGATTCTGAGTCGGAGCAGTCCGTGACCGAGGCATTGTCGCCATCGACGCCATCGTCGCCATCGTCGCCATCGTCGCCATCATCGCCATCGTCGCCATCGTCGCCATTGTCGCCACGGCCGTTGCCTACGGGCGCGCAGGGGAAATCGCCTTGTCTTTGGTGAAATCAATGCGTTTCTTGGGGAGATATGCATATATAGATATAATATATTATTATATTTATATACAATATAATATGTATCATGTGTATATATATAATATATATATATATACAAATTATGAATATATGGATTATAGATATACAGTATATAGATACAACATTACATTCTTGACCACCTGCGAGTTTATTGGGTAGAACCCGCTCTGTCCTGCTAGTTCCTCTTCAGAACATTACCCTCTGAGGTGATGAACTGATATCTTGCCGTCCGAAAATTCACGAACCAAGGACCCTCAAAACCCCTTGTACGTGAGTTATTTCTGGAATATTTTGTGGTGATATTTCTGGCTAAATTGTAAAAAACAAAATGCTAACTTGAAATAAGATCAGTTGGGGATGATTCCCCCAAGTCTAAGAATCATTTACACTGACATCATGAGGTATTATAGTATTTTATAGTTCACCCAGACAGTCAACTGTCTCGTTCAGCTTGAACCTAGGTGGGTGTGCATTGGAAAGGGGTCCCTTGGTGCCCAATTTGTTCCACTTTGGCTACACCCCTTAAGGGGTGGTCCTTTGAACGTGATATCAATCTGTATCACAATTCATAAGTGGATATTGGACCACCCATCCCAAAAAGATTAGACTCATTGGGATCGTCATCTTAGGGTACAGTGGAAAATCAAATGACACCACTAACCAGATTCATTAGTTGACATACCCAGCAAGTATACCCATGTGTGGTTCAATAAACCGTTTTTTTGGCTGGGAACCCCCACGAGTCTTACTTGGTTGTATACTTGCAGTAAATCGCATTCGATATCCCCATTTCGATCGAATTATATTTGTCAATATTTAGAGTTTTCCAGAAATTGAATATGGGATATTTATATTATACAAATTCAATATTTTCCATATTTATAGTTAGAGTTTCCCAAAACTGCTTACTTTGAATATGGCACTCCTTGTGCGGTATGGGAGATCCCCTCCCGCCAAGGGACTGGGATGTCCCTCAGTCAAGGCAAACCTCGAGCTGATGACACCAGAAATCACCACTTTGATATACTTTAAGGGAGAAAATGATGGATTTTGGGGCTACCCTATTTTCAGACAAAACCATATTTGGTGCTGAAATAACCGTGCTGTTGGGAGTGTTGGAGTTCCCCATTGTAGGAACCCTTACATGAATTTGTACGCAAAAAATAGGTTGTTACACCAAGAAGTTAGGGTGAAATACTAGCCGGTGTTATTCGTCAGACTTGTACAATGTGAGGTAGCTCCCCTCTTTCTCAAAAGAATCGAAAGTTTGCAACATTGATCTCTTTTCTGTGATCCTGTCACCACACTCATAGCCCTCAATGTCTTCTCAAAAACATGTCTTGTCGCTCGAAAAGCGTTGCTCGGAATTGCAGTTCTCAATCGAACCCAAGCCGCTACAGTAAGCAGTCGCCAGGCCCAAGCCAGTCCCAGGTCTCCCAACAATCCGCTTGGTGCTAGGTGTGAATCCACGCTGCATTTGAAGAGCCTAGCGAAACTGCAGAGGAATCCACCTAGGGTCTGGGATCACCTGAAAAAAGAACCCTGCGAACTGAGGATACCGTAGTTGTTGGGTTGGTGTTCTTGGGAAAATCGACAGGAAAGTTCTGTTTTCAACAACTTCCCAGCCTTGGCAACGAAACCAGGCAATCAAATACCCAGCCAAAGGAGAACGTACAGTGTCCCAAACTTGCGCGATAATATCACTTGCATATATGTATATGCATACAGAGTACATCATTATTACAGGTATGCATTTACATACATGTATATATATATATACATATATACATATATACATATATACATATATACATATATATACATATATACATATATACATATATACATATATACATATATACATATATACATATATACATATATATACATATATACATATATACATATATACATACATACATATATACATATATACAT
>Ga0126342_10013301_pt1 | contig 14597 bp, 14 predicted proteins | sample Cyp1metagenome_FD_92528 | JGI IMG/M metagenome (GOLD analysis project Ga0126342, IMG submission 92528) | Coral microbial communities from Lord Howe Island, Old Settlement Bay, Australia - Cyphastrea 1 metagenome | ecosystem: Host-associated > Invertebrates > Cnidaria > Coral ... | reverse complement strand
TGACGGGCTGGATCATGATTTTCAAATTCCAACATGCATAATCATATACCTACCCCCCTCAAAAATTATTCCTTGAAAATTATTCCAAAAGAAATTATTCCATAACCTAGTTGATACCCTGGAATAATTTCTTAAGGCATGGGTCATAAATCCACCATAAACATCCATAAACACCCTGTGAGTCCAAATTGAACCAAGGGCACGATCCAGGAAACGTGGGTCGAAGATAAAGACCGGTAACAACGGGCGTTGATCCGTCAGCGCTTCGGCCACGGCTGCACGGACCACGGGATTATCCTGAAGCACCGAGAACGGCTGCGTTCGGACTCAAAATGTGTGCCTCTGCTGTAGATTTACCAAAATTGACCAGGATTCTGGACAGATTTAGTCTCCACTGTTCCAGAGCAAGTCTGACAGCACGTGGGATATGTCGAAAAAAAACGCAAGATCCACCAAGTCTTCATGGCGGATGTCGTCCTGAAGGCGTAAGTCATTCCGCATCCACCAAACCACTGGCCCTGCATTGCGTGGTTTCTTCCACGGTGGTGCTGCTGCCATGGCTGGTCAAGGTATAGGCCCGTATAGGCGTCAGTGTCTACCGAGAAATCCAAGCCGTGCACAATGGTGACTAGCTGACTATAGTCATATAGTGCTTTAAAAAAGAAATCGGATTCCATTTTTCGACGGACCTCAGCTGCTTATAAGCCACTTGCCACGGCGCACATAAAACTTGACAGCCAAATCGGTGCCACCACGCCATCGCTGGAGCTGAATTGGGACACTTTTTCGCACGCGACCGCAGCCACTTTGGGCACCAGTCACAGCCTTGGGGCCCCACAACATGTCACGTGTCACGTCAAAGGATGTCAAAGGCTGCTGGACAATGTGTGAATCTTGCTGCCGTAGTCCTCCACGGAGTTTTGAAAGCTAAGGCAGCTAAGGTTCAGACTGTGTGAGTTCATCCTGCACAACATAATACATCACTGTTACATCACAATACAACGTCATCGCGTTGTTTGTCGACTTTTACACTGCAGTGGCACTGTGGTGCTCCTCATCAGACGACAACAAATCCAAGACCTTGGAGCCGAGGATCCGCAGAGTTTGCATCCTGCATTTTTATGCATTTTTCAGATTTGTGCACGATCTATCTATACTGTACAAAACATATGTAAATATGTTCTATTATATATATATACACACACACCATTGTAAGCCTATTTATGTCAAAGTCACATTGTATATCTTTAAAATATCCAAACATATACATTTCTTCGCCACATGCGCGATCTCGCTCTGGGTATTCGGACAGGAACACCATCTGAGGTCCTCCGTGTGTGGTCCTGCCACGGCCACACGGTAACGCCGCGTCAACGGAGAGGCCAAAACAAGTTCCACAGTCGAGTGCCTCACAAGCCATGAAGACATCCATGGGAATGTCCTGAAGGGAAACAGAAAGCTGGAATGTCGGAATACTGTCGGAATGTAGAATATGGGAAAATGATGAAAAGATGCAGCGAACATCAACGAACAACTTGAAGTGCAGTCGTGCGGTGTCTTGTGCTGCACATCTGTGACCGCAGTCTCCTCGTTGTACAGATCGTAGCCAGGAGCTTCAGAACTTACCTACCGCCAAGTCGACCACTCCGTCCAACAACATGCCACGGGTCTTCTTGGTCATGATCAAACACTCTTGCATGGCAATCGTTACTCTTGCACTTCCTTTCCTTCCCTTGTTCTTGTTCTTGCTGTTGTTGCTGGTTGCTGCTGTTTTTGTTGCTGTTATTCTTGTATTCTTGCAGTTGTTGTTGCTGTCGGTGCTTGCGGCTGCGATTGTATTTGAGCAAGTCGCTTTGTCATTACGTTCACATACTAATCCTTGTCAATCTTTGTCAATAAAGTATTTTGAAGCATCCGTGGATTGGATGATCATGCCTTTGGCTTCTTGGACTTCTTCGCCTTCTTCACCTCGGAAGATGGAAGACATGGAAGACACAGCACGGGGCACGCAGCATGCGCAGCATGCGCAGCATGCACAGCACTGGTAAGTGTCCCCTGGTTGCCTCAACAACGGCATCGACGGCGCCGAAGGGCCAAGGTGCTGACCTCAGATCTCAATTCCTCCCGGATTCCCAGTGGAGACACATCGACAACCGCAATGGCAATCGGGCACAAGATCGATGGGAACCATTTGGGAGTCAGAGCAGTTTACAGAGTTCCGAACTCAGAATCCTCAAGCTCAGCACCTGACCAGAATCTCTGCTGTGATATGGGACTTCTTCAGATGTCATCTGCTTTGACTTTGTTTGATTCTTGTTCTCTCGCCAGGAATATATGGAGGTTTCCTAAAATAGGGGTACCCCCAGTCCTCATCCAGTTTAGTAGGCTTTTCCGTCCTAAACCATACGGACCATCCAGCTACTGGGATACCCCCATGACTCAGGAAACCCCCATATGCTTCCATGGTCCTCTTGGAATCAAATGTGCCAAAAAATGGGGCTGATCCAAGCTCCAAGCGCACCGCTTCTCTCGCCTGTGGACCTTCGCTGTGAACACAGAGCAAGCTGCGATGCGCAAGGAAAACAAAACAAACAAACGAGGATTAGAAAGAAAGACAGAAAGAAAGAAATCGAGCGAGAGAGAGAGGGACGGGGGGAGATAGAGAGAGAGAGAGAGAACCAGAGAGAGGGAAAGAAAGATTTCATGGAAAAAAAGACCGTGCACGCCATCGGGCCATCGGGGCCTGGTTTGGCCAACAATGGCCCAACGATGTTCACCAGCGGAGGGCTGCTGCTGATCCACTCCTGAACAATGAAATAACATGAAACATATAACTATTGCAACTATCATTGACTATCCATAAAGAGGATCTAAGTAATCTAAGAATCTAAACCATGTCTCACAATCTTTCACAGTAAAAAAGTGCAAGGTTGTGTTCCCAGAAACATGCTGCAGGAGATGCCTGCAGGCGCATCTCTTGTGCTGACTCATCCACCTCACAAGGCTTCCAGATACATCTCGAGACAACATGATTGGAAGCCTTTCAACATCAAAACAAACATGCCCCGCACAAACATAGATTTTGCCAGTTGCATTGGATCGTTCCTTTGAACCTATGTAGGATAATGTATAGCATGTACGTCGTATTGTCAGATCGATTTGGTCTTCCCATCTCTGCCAACTGGTGCGCCTCTGCATCCTCTTCCGTGGGAGGCCTTAAAGTTCCAAGCCAGCCAATCTACCAATTTGGACTGGAGAAAATACAATGCTGCGAAATCAGTGAGGCAGCACCAAACACCGAAGCACCAAACACGGCAGAGAAGAAAGCCTTGGTCAAGCAACGTCCGGCATCCAAGGAGAATCGGTGAATCGGTGAAGCAGCATGGGACTGAGACATAATGGAGCTGCCGCCAAAGCAGCCAACATCAGCCCACTTTTCCCAGCATCGCTCAGGTTGATGATAAAGTCTAAGACATGTGGAAAAGCACTCTCCATTTGGTGAGTGTCCTTTGTTAAAAGGCTCAGTTTGGCATTTGCACCATGTGAAACAGCACGTTGCACCAATGTTCTGGAGCATTCTGCAGGTAAGACTTTGTCTTCCTCGCCGTGCAGCGCCAGCAGGGGCACCTCCAAAAGAGAACGATTTGGGAACGATTTGGGAACGAACAGTGGCCGGATGTTTATGAGATGTTTATGAAATACCAATCTTTATGAACAGTGTAAGATTATGTCATTATGATTCAAATGATGATTGTTATGAAAAGTGTTATGAACATTCTTTAAACAACTGGAAACCAACTTCAACGCAGAAGCTGCTACTCATGCAGGGGGAACTACAAGGAAATAACTGTGCAGCAGAACATGACAGGATGAGTCTCATTCTTGGAATCTCTTTGACATCCACAGAAGGGTGCTCTAAATTCCATGACTACCATCATCTACCAATCTTTACGGCAAGCCTGCAGGTGCTTAGCGTTGCGCGTGCCACTCGTTTGTGCTGCCAGAGTAACAATGCCAACAAGGGAAGGCAGGTGGCGCCGCAGGTAGGCAGCCTTCAAAGCAGCTTTGTAGAAAAGACATACTGTTCAATTCTGGTTCAAACATGTAAACCAAACCAAGAACTTATATTATAAAACATATAGATACATATAGTTATTTCAGGCTATTTCTCACCAACTCTGGTTATATGACATAATATAACCATACTAACCATCGTTATATGGCAGTTCTAGGGCGCTTTATATAATTAATTAATCTCCCCTTGATTCATTCCCGTGGCTGCGGCCGTTGCCTCGACCACTGCCGCCGAGCCCATGGACCAACCGACGAGCACCAGAGATCCAAAACGATTAGCCAACCAATCGATGCAGGTCATGACATCTTCCTTGGCGAGATCCCGAGGGAAGCAGATGGAATCAGATGGAATCAGATCCAATGGGCTTCTGGATGGTTCTGGTGTTGGATTATTGAACTATAAGATGAACTAAGAGCATCAGAAAAGGGAACTTAAGAATTGTTAAGATCATTTAAGATCTAGAGCTCACGTTTGAAGCATTGTTATTCCCTGTCTAGAAGTTCACTGTTTCAGATTACTGAGGGGCATCTTAGAGGATTCCGCCTCCCCACTTCTTTCCCACCTCTTTCCCACCTCCCACCACGAATACGTAGAATTATTTAGAATTCATATTATGAACAGTTTCAGTAGCTTCCTCTTCATCATCTGCAGGTGGTCGATAGGCCAGCTGTACCACAGTGTAGCCTTGCAACTTGCGCAACTTGCCACGCAAAGCAGTGAAGTTTCTGAAAATACCAAGAGCACATGGCACGAGATCTGTTGGATAACTGGTGCTGAGAGTTTGTTCCCTTCGTCCCGGCCTTGCTGTGGAAGTTCCGAAGCTAGGCGATTGTAGAGACAGCTAGGCCCTTCGAGGCATTCATAGCAACCTCCACACGAAAATCGGAATGGCGCAAAAAGGGCTCTGGAAGTCATAGGCAATGCCTTTGTCAGTCTCTGTCAACAAGTCCAAACAGTAAGGAGCAAGGCTTCAAAGGGCATCAAAGGGCATCAAATCTGCGAAACTTCTTGGGACATTGTAGGTGCTTGGACTTGGAGTACCCTGGGTCCGCCCTTCAAGTCTTTCAAGAAGCGCCGGCTTCACTCCTCGTCGTCCCCGCCTGCGCAACAAAGAACAGCAGTCTGGGTGCGTGCGGTGCGTGGACCACGAGGAGAGAACGTCACCACTGAGAGAACTCCCGGTGGCCCGTCACATGGTAATTCCAGTCGTTGTTCGACCACACCTCAAGTCTGACATCTGACAGACACAACTGTGCTCTGAGGTATACCATGGTATACCTGAAGAGGACCTGATTTGCACTGGATGCCACATCTTTAAGGTGTGGGGGGTGTACCTTTTAAAGAGTTGTGCAAAAGACCTTTACATCGCAAGAACTGCCCGTGACTTGCCCAGCCTTCTGCTAAGGTGACTGGAATGAATGTCGACCAGGGCGTATTCTCATCGCTTTTGTCAAAGCGTGGCGGCAGCATGGACGATGTTGATGCGGATCGAAGACTCGACGAGGCAGAAGTCGTGGAGGAAAAGGAAAGTTTCGACTTTGCCTTGGAAGAAATGTTCAGGTATCATCGGAATCATCGGTATAATCGAGTCTACAACATCCAAGCATAATCTAAGCGCAAGCCAACACGATCCACTGCTAACAATCGAGATGTCCGACCCGTTTTACGGTTCCAGCTGTTCGACCTGCCCTGACACCAGCCTTGCCAGTTGTTTTATGAGATGCCGTGGGATCCGTGCTGCCAAGCCACCGCCGAGGAAAAACGCAGGCTTTGGCGCCCAGCATCAGCCAGGGGACTGGCGCAGTGTCACAAGAGTCTCAGTGAAAAAACATCATAAATAATATATATATATAAGTTATAAGTATATCATAAGTATATAATTCATATAAGAATCATAAGTATCATAAGCACAACTAAGCTCAACTGGGTTTCTACATATTTCTACATGTTTTTGTGCAGAGATGACTTTCGGACTGAGATCTTTGGGTGCAAGAAGTTCTGGGAGAAAGGAACCTTCTGGGCGTCGGCATCGGCTTCAAACGGCCATGGCTTCTCTACCGCAGAATGAGTCAATGGGTAAGATTTTGAGGGATGTTTGTTGCAAGCTGCTCTCTTCTGCCCTCTTGCGATCGGATGGGGAGTCTGTGTTCATGCTGACAGCTCAGTCTGGGGATGTGCGATTCTTCTGCTCCCTTCTGCACCTGACAACGTGAAGTTGAAACTGAACGTGGTGCTGTGGTTCCAATTGAGCCAGGGAGCTTCGAGCGAAACAAAGCCAGATGGCACAAAAGGCTGAAACCAAGACATGAAGCGAGCAAGGTGAATTCACGGTGCATAGCTCCAACTTTTGGACATGCCTCGTGCCTGACCTTGACCTTGCCCCACCTTCCAGCCTGGGCTTCCTGACTGTATCGCAGCGCCATTGCCAGAGTGCGGAAAAAAAAAAGAACGGCCGCAACGCTTCACGATCCGTGTCTACGTGTCCCGAAATCCATGGGATACGCAAGCGTGGAGCACCCATTATACTCATCACATCTCATCACACAAAGCAGAAAAAGGAGCCCGGTGCTACAGCGCTACAGCCGCTACAGGATGACCAGCCGCTCCCAGCTTTTCCAGAGCACTGCACCCTGGGCCCAGGCGGAGGCGATGAGAGCAGCAACGCCACGAAAGCCGTCAGGAACCAGGCGTGTGCGTTTGGAGCCTCGTGCCGCCACTGACAACTCCCAAAGATTTTGGAGCCGTTTCAAGGCATATTTGTTGTATTTGTTCCCAGAATCCAACAACAAAAAAGTTGTACAAACGCGAGGAAACATACCAGAAATCACCAGAAATCAAGATGGAGAGAAACAGTAGGCTCAGTCACAACTGACCCAGAATGGTGATGCAAAGGTCAGGCAGCTGCCAGCACGGTACAAAATGCAGGATCACACATTGAGTTCTTCGTGCTGTCTCCGATGCTCCAAATAAATTGTGATCACAGGGCTTTGCTTGGTCTTTGCCTTGCTACAAGTAGCTGTTTCTTTGGTGTGGCCTGCTTTTTCGCCAACGCTTGAATCTCGACTCCCGAGTCTACTTGAGGTCCGAACGCATTCGGGCACACCAGTCTTAGCAATTGGCAATGCCATGGGGCCAGAACCAGAGAAGTTGTTTAATCTTTTTACAGCCAGAGATTACCGGAACTTGGGTAACTGATGGTAACTGTAAATGTGGGCTGCAAGCCTTGCTGGCAGAAGCCACATGCCGCAGCAAAGCAGAGGCCTCCGAAAGGTGTAGATCTTAGCACTGAAAGAATCGGAGAGAAAGACTCTTGAAGATCTGAAGCTGAGAAAAGTGTATATAATCATTACAATCTGTCCATCTGATCCGATCTGAACTGAAGGTTACCCTCCAGTAAACTAACATAACTATGGAAAATCACCATTGTTCGTAGGTAAATTAGGTAAATGATCTATAAATGGCCCGTTTTCCATAGCTACGTTAGTTGACCAAAGGGCCAAAGGGTTCCGCCTTTGAGATAGAGCCGGTCCATTTGCCCAGGAATGCATCAGGGCAAGCTGGACACCAGAGCGTCGTCCCAGCCTTGGCAATTTGTAGGGTGTTTTCCTGTTGTTCCACTCCGTAAGTCCGAAGAAATCAATCATTTTTTCAGAAGCAAGCAGCAACATATATATATATATTGTATGTATACATGTATATATATATACATAATATGTCCAAATTCGTGATGGTCTTGTTGTGACCAGTTGAAGAACTCAGCTTAAACAAAACTGATGATTTCCAGTGAAAACGCCAAGAGACTCCTGGCATGCAGCCAATTGCATTGACCGCCACCTGGTCACAGTTCACTGTAGGTGAAGTTCTCAAGGATCGGAAGCGGATCGGAACCGGATCACGACATGGTCATAACATTAGTAATAACCATTCATAACCATCAAAAAAAACATTCATAACCATTTGAAAAAAACATATAATAACTATACAAAAACCATTAAATGTCCTTTACTAAATGTCCCATGTCCACTTTGATACGAATCACGCTGTGCCTGCCAGGCTGCGCCGAGACATTGCTCGCTGCTTTCCAGGTGCGCCTGGAGCCTATCCCGGCGATCCCGGTCCCAGTGATCAGCACTGACCTATGTACCTTCAATGTTCCTTCAATGTTCCTTGGAAAATATGAAAGTTTCATATTTATCTAAATTGACTTTGTTTTTGTTATCTATTCTCTATGATTATTATGATAAAATGCATGATTTTATGTTAATCATGTTGATCGTTCATGATTATGTTCTGCTGGCTTTTGTGGCACCCTTTTACACTGAAGCCTGGTCCAACTGCTTGGGACCACCAAGAGTAATCTTTGAAAGATCAGTGCATTTGGTGTCTTTGAAAGATCTATCCGTGTGGTATGAGAAGTTCTATGTGGTTCTGACTTGTTTACTTTAAACTGTGAAGTACCTGTACTAACTGTTAAAACTCTCTGTACTTCTGTACCAAGTCTGCGTCAGAAACTGAGTCAAGCAACTCTGGAGCTTTGAAGCGCTGACCACATCCGAAGCATTGCACTGTGGACGCCTCAGGCTCCTGGAAAGTGGCGCCCCATTGAGATTGAAACCCAACAGTGCTGGGAAAAAATCGGTGCGATTCACACGACATATTGTGACTCTGTACCTCCTGTGTCACCTCAACAGCCTCAACAGCCTCGACCATGGCGCCATGGCCAGTCCTTCTCGCCTTTTGCATCGTTTGCATCGTTTGCATCGGTTGCATCGGTTGCATCTGCATCGCCCTTTTCATCCTCTGGCGCTGCATCTTTTGCTTCGTCTTCTGCCGCTTGCGCCTCGACTTGTCGATGCTCGATGCTCAGAAACTGGACACAGAAATGGCGAAATTGCAACGTTGTTTGGTGTCTTGCCGTAATGGCTAGACACATTCGAACTGCTTGGGTTTTTGTTTACCCCCTTTTCAAGGAAATCGACCATTGAGCATCTTGCAGCACAATGAGACTCAAATGAAGATGCTCAAATAATTCAACATTCGACTCGGTGTGTAGGTCTCCGGGGACAGCCAATGATTCAAAAGCAAGCTGTCACATTCTCAGCATGGCTCCGGCAAGTTCTTGCATAAAATGGTCTTAGTGATACTAGCTGCGGACATTTGGAAATGATCTGCCGCCAGCTCCAAGCGACAAATACGAAACTAACAAAGAATGTGTGCCATGTACTGATCTGTTACAAACAGTTTCTCAACAATCAGTTCTTACAAATAGTTTTTCCATATTTTTTCATATGTTTTCCCATTGCTGGTCATTTCTTTGTCCTATTGCTCAAGAACTTCCACGCCTGCGGCTCTCCGCCTTCGTTCTTTGGAAGGCTCTCCCGTGCCGTGAGAGTCTCGGTCTCGTCAGTCTCTGACTTCTTGCCCTGCACTTTCCTCAGCCCGTGTGCTCCGTTGGCCCCGGACCTTCCGGATTTATCCCAGTTCCCATGTTTGCATTGCAAATAATATATATATATATATATGTATATCGTCATATTATATTGTATATATATATATATTATATTGTATCAATTATGTGTATGTATATATATATTATGTTATTATGTATATATATATATATATGTGTGTGTGTGCTATTATGCATATATATATATATATTATATTCTTTATTTTGTGTATATATATATACACGGTAACTACATTTAAATATACCGATTTTTAAATATACGAACCGGTATTTTAGACTACCTCCGGGAAAGTTTTCCGTGGCCCGCCCGGCCACTTAAACATACAGATTCAAAATATACGAACTGGTATTTCAGACTACCTCCACTGAAGTTTTCCGTGGCTCCCCTGGCCACTTGTAGATATAGGTTTTATAGAAGATTCATGGAGGATTTATGGTGGATTTATGGAAGATTTACGGTCGATTTATGGAAGATTTCTGGAGGATTTTTGGACGGTAGATTTATGGAAGATTTCTGATGGCTTTATGGAGGACTTACGGTGGATTTATGGAAGATTTACGGTGGATTTATGGAAGATTTATGGTGGATATACGGTGGATTTACGGTTGATTTATGGAAGATTTACGGTGGATTTATGGAAGATTTATGGTGGATATACGGTGGATTTACGGAGGATTTGTGGACGATCTATGGCGGGTTTTTGGAGGATTGATGGTGGATTTGTGGTGGACTTACGGTGGAATTATGAAATTTATGGGCGATTTATGGTGGATTTATGGACGGTTTACGGTGGATTTACGAAGGATTTATGGTGGTGCTATGGTGGGTTTATGGATTCATTGAAATTTATGGGGGGGATTTATGGCGGATTTACGGTGGATCTATGGAGGATTTATGGTGGAATTATGGTAGATTTATGGAAGATAAATTGAACATTTGTGGAGGATTTATGAAGGATTTATGGTGAAATCATGGTAGATGTATGGATGGTTTATGGATGATAAATGGAAGATTTACGGTAGTTTTACAATGGATTTATGGAGGATTTACGGTGGATCTACAGTCGATTTATGGAAGATTTATGAGATTTATAGAAGATTTCTGGAAGGTTTATGGTGGATTTATGGTGGATTTCTAGTGGATTTACGGTGTATTTATGGAAGATTTATGGTGATTTGTGGAAGATTTACGGCGGATTTATGGAAGATTTATGTCACCAGAAGACCCAGAATCCCACCAGAAATCCCCAGAAACACTCCAGAACCACAAAATCTTCCAGACATCCACCAGACCACCCCGAATTCCACCAGAAACACCCCGAATTCCACCAGAAATGCAAGAAACACCACAATATCCACCTGAAATCCACCGAAATCCACCAAACCACCCCGAATTCCAACAGAAATCTACGAAATACATAGAAATACCACAAAATCCACTTGAAATCCACCGACATCCACCACGAATTCCACCAGAAATCCCTAGAACAACCCCAAAATCCACCAGAAATCCACCAGAAATCCACCAGACCAAGCTGAATTCCACCAGACACCCCACAACAAGAAAATCCACCAGACGACCAGAAATTCACCGAAATCCACCAGACCACCCCGAATTCCACTAGAAAACCCTAGAACCACTCCAGAACCACAAAATCCACAAGAAATCCACCAGACAATCTAGAATTCCACCAGAAACATACCAGAACCACAAAAACCACCAGAAATCCACCAGACCAACTCGAATTCCACCAGAAACACCCCAGAACCACAAAACCACCAGAAGATTTTAGTGGATTTATGAACGATTTATGGATGATTTACGGAAGATTTATGGATGATTTATGGAGGATTTTGGTGGATTCATGGTGGATTCATGGTGGATTTACGGTGGATTTACGGGAATTATGATGGAGTTATGGAGGACTTATGAAAGATTTACGTTCGATTTATGAAAGATTTTTGGTGGATTTGTGGAGGGCTTACGGTGGATTTATGGAGGATTTATGGAAGATTTATGGCACCAGAAAGAAGACCCGGAATTCCACCAGAAACCCCGAGAACAACCAAATCCACCAGAAATCACCAGAAATCCATCACACCAACTTGAATTCAACCAGAAACACCCCACAACAAGAAAATCCACCAGAAATCCACCAGACCACCCCGAACTCCACCTGAAAGCCAAGAACCCAACATGGGCCCACCAAAGGCCCATGACATGGTTTCGAATGGAGCTTCTAACTGGTCTATCAAATACACATGCCAAAAATGTGCAGGATAGCCCCAGCATAGGTTCCATTCCTACGCTGATGCTCTTGTATTTGATCTAGCCAAGCCTCGCTACAAGTGAAACCGCGAGCCTCCAGAAACCCTCAAGGCTTCACAAAAGATCTTGAACCAATTTTTTCAACCGAAACTTGAAAAAGAGGTCAAGTTACGCTGGTTTTATTTTGTGACATGTTTTAATGTTCTTCGAACTTTTGCTTCCAATTACATCCACAAAAATGCTGAACATCATTGAGGTTGTTGATAAAAATGTTTGCTTTCCAAAAGAACAATCTGACAAAAAAAACGTAACTTATTCATCAAAACAACAAAAAGAAAAAATGCTATTCATATAAATAGCTTACAGAAAATTTTGTTATTCATATAAATAGCCTATTTGGGCAAAAAGACAAACAACCTAATAGCCAAGGAATGAAATAACCTAATAGATAGAAAAAACCTTCAAACCTGAAATAACTAAAAAACAATATTAGAAATTAGCCTAACCAAAGATTTTGGGTGATTGCAAGCCTGACTCACCCTGAGCCAGCCTCCGGATATACCAGTCATTCGGTACCAATCCCTATGCCGCTTTACTCCAGCTCCTCCACACCAAATTTCCAGGCCTTCGCCCCTCTCCAACCGTCTCAGTGGCGCCAAAGAATCGTCCATACTCACACCTTCAAGATCTATGAATATGGCAATGCACCTGCAGACTTGGTGGAAGAACTCGATTCGTCAGGCCATTCCCGCGGCCGATCCTTGGAATACTTCTTCAATGGAATCGTGGGTCACGCGCGAGATCGACATGGAAATCAAGTGGACAGCTGGCACCAGGCAACCCAGTTGGCCAACTACTGGCGCCGCCATTTTGGTGTGCCTGAAGATTCACGTTCATATCATGACCACAATCCTGATGATGGGGCTGAACCCACGGATGTGACGCTTCGACCTGACTCAATGGATGGGATTCCTTTGCCTGGCCAATTAAATCCTCCGGTCACCATCACCCAGCTTGCCTGGCTATTACACAGTATTTTGTCCCAGGACCCTGCAGGCAACGAGTCCATTGAGTACGGGATCACCGGTTTCACCAGACCTTCCACCTCTGAGTTCTGAGTCTTTGAACCATGATGGCCTCGCCCACCTGGCAGCACACCTGGCAATCTTGGCCAACGTTCTTGCTCAACATCGTGCAGCGTCTTCCGAAATTCCGGACATGTCACCTTGACAACTGCGCATAAATTATGCCTGTTCCTCCTTGGAGGCAATCATTTGCACTGCAAGGGCATTTTGATCGATTTGATCCGCGTCCAGCTGTGCATCTTCCAAAAAAGCCCCGCGGCACCGGAGCGTGTGTGTGAGCCATCTGAAGAGATTTAAACCTTCTAACCTGTTGGATTTCCGGCTTCCTGGTATTGAGTCCGGTTTCCATCGCATTTCAGTTTTGCAGGGGGTCAACCTCATGTTTGCAGCTGATTGCCCAACGAAGAGGGCTGCTTTCATGACTGATATGACTCTGGGACGGTGGAGTCAGGTACCTGCTTTTTCAAACTTATTTCTTGCAGAACTTCATTTACCGGGAATGGCGACCGGCTAAGCCAAGAACCGGCATGTCGAAATTTCCAATTTCTCCAACTTGAAATCCAATTTGATCAATTCTCACTGGCTATGGCGACGGTAGCTTCTTGATACCTTTTCCGGTCTCTTCACTGACCCATTCCTGTCAGGTGTAATGGAAATGTTTATTCACGTAAGATGCATTCCACAGCAAAATTCGCAATGACAGTTCTGAGCAAGTGTGTGACTGTTGCTCCTCTTTCTGTGGACTTTTGAGCATGTTTACATCATGCGCAGACCCCAAAAATCCCTAAGCAGTTCCAAAACAAATGTCAACACTCTTGGAATGTCCCAAATGATCCGCAGTCTTTCTGGATGAGGATGGCTCAGACTAGTGATGTACCGCCAACAAGAATCAACAAAACACATCAATCACAAACTCCTAAATCTCCACCTTGAGAGTCCTTCCAGGACAAATGCTGAATCCTGAAAGTATGTTGAGGTCAAGCTGGCATGTCACAAGGACTCTGCAAGATGGGCCACCTCTTTTCCAGTCAAGGGAGAAATCACGCAAAGTCTGCGGGCCCAAGATTGCAGCATCACACCTGAAACAACCGGCGCCTTGAATTTCGATGAGGTGTTTTTTGGATCTTTAAGCTGTTTCTATTATCATCATCGAAGGAAGTTTAGAAGTCAAACTTCCGACAAATGAAAAGCAGAGCAGGTAAGAGGCAGAGAGAAGAGAAAGATTAGAAGAAAGAAGAGTAAGAAGACAGAAGATACAGATGCGCGAAAAGGTAGGAAAGTCGCGAAACACTATGTTTTTCCAATGATTTGGGGCTCCGGAGGGTCCAAAAGTAGGCTCGCTAAAGCGGCGGGTGCGGAGCCAGCTGGCCACAGGAGCGATGGAAAATTGCACGCCGTTGTGGCGCGAAGCACATTTCCAAGTCAAAATGTACAAAACACACCAGGTGCGGGCCACTTTTGGAAGTTCAGATCTCGAAAAAGTGCACGCCGTTGTGGCACGAAGCACATTTCGAAGGCAAAATGTACAAAACACACCAGGTCCGGACCACTTTTGGAGGTTCAGATGTCGAAAAAGTGCACGCCGTTGTGGTGCGAAGCACATTTCGAAGGCAAAATGTACAAAACACACCAGGTCCGGACCACTTTTGGAGGTTCAGATGTCGAAAAAGTGCACGCCGTTGTGGTGCGAAGCACATTTCG
>Ga0126342_10013300_pt1:2500-14597 | contig 14597 bp, 17 predicted proteins | sample Cyp1metagenome_FD_92528 | JGI IMG/M metagenome (GOLD analysis project Ga0126342, IMG submission 92528) | Coral microbial communities from Lord Howe Island, Old Settlement Bay, Australia - Cyphastrea 1 metagenome | ecosystem: Host-associated > Invertebrates > Cnidaria > Coral ... | reverse complement strand
GAGGATGTGAAGATGAGAAGATGTGAAGATGAGAGAATGTGAAGATGAGATGTGAAGATGAGAAGATGTTTTACAGACCCCCACTATTGGAAGAACCCTGCGCTCAGACGCTCTCGGGAAAAAAAACACCATTCCCCAAATGATCGATTTCGAATTAAATTCTTTAAAAAAATCATCAGCTTGGATAGCTCCCAAAGAGAACCCCCCATGAGCCCATGTTCCCCATTAATAATAATCAGGGGGTTCCCCTTATTAATCAACCCCTTCCAAGGGGCCGTTTATTTAGGGGCAAAACTAGGAAAGACCTTACAAGGTCCATCTGACCTTGTGGGGGCGAGGGGGGGGGGTTGATAAAACCGATGTTGACATTATTCATTAAAGATTCACCAGATCTTGTCTATGGAGACGGACATTCCTCATAGGGACACTCCTGGAACATTCTTTTTAATAAATTTAATTTTAATTCGAAATATTTCAATTTCTTTCCAAATATATAATGCAATTTCATTCCAAATAATTATTTTTTCATTCCAACAAATACTTGTTCGTTAATGTTTTTTAAAAGTTTTTTCAACTGATGATTTCAAGATTTGTTGTTATTTATATTTTTTTATTCGATTTGTTTTTGTTCTGTTGTTTCTTGTTATTTTTTTCTCCTGTTTTTCGTTGTTTGTTTTTTGTTGATATTTTTTCTGATTTTTTTTCCGTTTTTTTTCTGAACTTTGTTGGATTTTTCTTTGATTGTTTGTTGTTTTTTTTTTGAATTTTGTTTTTTTGATTTGTTATTATTTTTTTTTATTGTTTCGAATTTTTCTTTCAAACTTTTTCGTTTTTGAACTTTTTTGAATAGCTTATATTGTTTTTGCTTTTTTGGGGAATTTGTTCTGTTTTTTCCTTTTTTTTTTGCGTTTCTTTTTAATTTTTTTTGGAATTTGTTTTGGACTGCGTGGATTGTTTTTTTTGTTGTTTTTTGATATTTTTGATTTTTTCAGATTTTCTCAGAATTATTTTGCAAGGATAGCAACTTTTAGGAGTAGCCCTTTGGGGAGTATCCCAGGGCTCTTTAATGACCAGATTTTCCCAGACTTCCGTGAAAGTGTCCAGTTTTCAACCTACGGGGCCAAGGGACAAGGCCCACGGCCTCAAATCCAAAAATTGTTGCGAATTCTCTTCGCTTCTGCGCGCTCAACGCCTTCAAGGGCGAGGTATAGATCAGCCGACCACCTGGTAGCGCAACGAGCGAGGTAAAGGGGTGCCTAGCAAGCAGCAAGCTCCTTATCTTTTTGGTATGTCAACTGGCTATGCAAACGGGGGCTATAATTGGGTAACTAATTGATGATAACTATGATTAAAACACATAGGTATATTTCATGGCTCCAAAACAATGAAATAATTCAGTTACTAAAAGTTGTGGTGATGCCAACATTGAATTTTTCCAGGCGCACGGCCTCCCGATACGACTTTTAACGAGCTGCGACTTAACCCTAGCGTTCGTATGAGCTACAACAACTAAGCAGCCAACTAACTCTATGGCATATCATGGCATATCTGTCCGTGAAGATCATGGGACTACGACCGCCAAAAATTGATGGCGGTGAGATAGCGGGTAGCGGATTGCCAGTGGGGTACACCTCAGCCCAACACAACCCTAACTGCAAAGTTTAAACACCTTCTATTCTACGTGTAAAAGATTCATATATCTTCTCTCAGTCAAGTTCACGCGCAAGTCATGGTGATATTGAACACACACACATATATATAAATCATAATATAAATATGTATATATATATATAAACACATCTCATTTGAAAAATCAACAGCTGGTGCGGGCCAACCGTCACCTTTGGGGGCCAAGATTTCCTAAAGCGGTAGAGTCTTCAGAAACAAAAGAGTTCGCTGACCCCATGGACCATGACAGTGCAAAAAACCTTGCCACATCGGGTGTCCCCAACGATGCTCTGTCAAATGTGTGTGTGTATGTGAAGATATAGAGATATATCATATCTCAACATAGTCATTCTGGAGTAGATAGAATACAGAAATGTCAAAAAAACATACCTTCTTTTGAGATACCACAGTCTATCCACTTCATGATGATTAAAAAAGCACAGCATTGGGATGATTTAGATGGTCCCTTTTGGATGGTTGAAAAGCCGCCTCTCATCAGAGCTTGCCATGCAGCAAACACTGCAAGGGCTGTCTTACCCGAACCAGTGGGGAGGCAGCACATGACATCCTGCAGCCAAAAGGATCTGGGAATGATTTCGCCAAGTGCCGGGAATATATGTTATGATATGTTATGGCTATGGGTCAAAGAAGTATGATTTTATCAATTGGATACCGCGACATGAATGTAGCTTTATGATGCTTTATGATGCCCTATGAAATCATAACTCAATTTACAAGGTCTCTAAATGTCTAAAAGACCGTCCTACATGAGTCATTCTGTTGGAAATTCCATGGTCTTCCTTGCCCCTGCTCAGCTCCATCCCAGCGTTTTGTTGTGGAGGGTCCAACACCTAGCGGCTCGAGGGGCGCAAGGGCTGTCCAGCTGGATGATGTGTTTGATCATGTTTGATCCCATAAGTAGGGACGGAAAAGAAATTCATCTTGGGAAACACTCGCCGGAAAAATCCAAAAATGAATGGACTCAAAACTCTGCGCATATCCGGATTCAAGACATTCACATACAGAAAGGGGTCTAGGCACAGTAGAGAAACACGCACACGTTAAAAGCCAAAATTTGCCAAGGGACATATGGAAAGAGACGAAAAATGGCTTCTGCCTGAACCATAGCAAGGCGTTCGCCACCATCGTGATGCAGCTGGATGTGAAACCAGAATTGCTTCACAACTTCTTTCAGTCGAGCCTCACCTCAAAAATCAACACCCTGGTCGTTTACCATATCTGGTATTATCTGGTGGGTGGTTTTAACCCTGAAAATGTTAGTCCACTGAAATCAACTTGAAACCATCAACCAGTCATAATCGTCAAATTTCAACCAGAATCCCTAATCTATCGAATGATCTTATCCCATTAAATCCCATCATATCCCAAGAATCAAATTGGCGTTCTTTGCGCCTGCAGCTCTGGAGTTTCCAAACCATGCAGCGTCTGCAGTTTCTCTGCCGCTTCCATACTCAAGCAGCTGTAGATCACATCGACCTCCGAGTACTACCACTGGCTGGATAAGACCCCGCCCAGGTCTACAGGAAACAGTCTGGACGCAAACCATAAAACTGTGGATGGATGATGGAAGAGATCCTGCAGCGGTTGGCAGATGGGCAAAATCCTGTTTATCGCTTTATTTGCAGTAATGTTTATGTAATAGTTGCCAACAGCTGCCAACTGGTGCAACATTTCTTCCACAAACAGTATGATGCTAAATCCATGGCAGGATACACATGAGCAATTCCTTTACAAAATAAAAACACAAATTAGAAAGAATGAATTCACCCTGAACCTGTGATACGTTCCTTGTTTTGGTGACAAGGGCCACTGGTTGGGCCATCTTCAAATTTTGGACTGGTTGCACACCCATTGCTGTTGATTAACCCGCCAGATTTGGTCATTCATGTGGTTCAAACTAACACTCATGCGGGTCGAAACCTGATTGGCCCCATGGTCAAACATAAGGTGCTAGATTATAGGATTCAAATTTAACCCACCATCTTAGTCTTATATAATATCTTTCTTGGATAATCTTGATCAAAAACATAACCACCCACAAAAAATATCATAAAAATGGCTTCAATTTGCCACTATTTATTGTAAGTATATTTAACTAAGATGTTGCAAAATTCTCTCCTTTTTGGCTACAGATGTCGTTGACTTCACTCAACAATACCCAACAGCACCATCGCACCTGTGCCACTCCCCGCAAGGCTCGGGACTGGCGCGCATGTCTTCGACGAAGCTGCGGAAGGGCTAGCACGGGGATGACCTGGTGATGGGTCGCAACATGTCACAACCCTGAGCTGCCTGTAGATGCTGGCAGATGTTGGCAAATGTTGGCAAATTTCCAAGGATGGGAGGTGTTCATGGGACAATGATCTCTAAACGGATATATAGATCATCTAATGTGGTAAGTAAACAACATGCCATGAACAACTACCAAATTTGGGGATGGCTGCAGTTTCAATCCCACCCATTTAAGGCCATATTGGGGATGACTCATTTTTCGGCCTGGCCCATAATCATGTGTATATAAATATATATACTATATTTGGTGAGAACAATCACATTTTTTCCATTTGCCGCCCTATCTTGGTGGTTTAGCATTGTACCAGGGCTTTGACCCATAGCATCACCAACTCACTTCAATGACACAAGTACCTTATTCTTTCTAGCCTTATCATTTATCATAGTCTAGACGGCAAACACTATTTATGACCCACATAGAGGGAAAAGAAAGAGCTATTGGAATTGTCCAGTCTCCATAATTGAATGTAGTTCAGGTTTGTTCACGATTCAGTTCAATTTCCATGGTGTTCTGGTACTTTGGTGGTGCTGGGGAGCCAAAACGCCCACGCTCTATCCAAACTAACACTGTAGAGCGATTGTTTATCGAAAAACGGTTGGAATGAACCAACCATCGCCATGCTTGCCGACGACAATAGTTTTAGGAACCGAAAAAAAACATACAAATTGAAACAAAATGAACATCTTGAATCTTGCTCCAAAAAATCCAAGAAAGGGTTTTGTTGCCACTGCCAAGCTTGGATACCCTGCAAAAACATATTGTTAGTGTTGCATGTGCCCCCATTTGCAACATAACAATGATGTCTTAAGGTATCAATTTATCCAAGATTGACCCCAGTTGCTCAGGCGGAAGGGAATGAAAACAGTGACAACGTTGCCGAATTTCAGGCGTCCATGCTGCCTGACCCTGCCATCTCTTGCCACCTGCCCTATGGCCCAGGGCTGCCAGGTGCCCGGAGAGTGGCGCATTTACGGGTGCCACACCGCGGCATGGCTGCATGGTAGCGGTTTGGCCATACATTTGGGGGCTTTCGGCCATGAAAATATGTGGAACATGCTGGGGAAACGAATCCACTGGTGATGAAATGACACTGGGGCCCTGCAAACATGGCAGGACATTTTGTTCGCAAACCGGTCGGTTGGTTTGTCGATGTGTGCTGTGGAATTCCTCAGACCAACACCACACATCTTGTCGTTTCCTAATTTTTCCTATATAATTATATAATAATAATGGTGGAAAATATTAGGGTACCACCAATTTGAATGGGTTGTCATCATTTTCCCCATTGTTTGATGGCCGTTAGTTTGATGGTATCCCCCCATTTTCAAACAAACCCCAAATAACAACAACTAGATACATTGAGGGCCCACCATCAAGAATGCAATTTTCATATGCGGATGCGGCCCCAAAAGCGGGCCCTGGTGGCAGCGCCGTTTGCGCACAAGCCGACTGCCAGCCAAATGCATTCTCCACTACCGACCTGTGAGGAAGCCAATTGCAACGGATTATGTTTGGGAAGGCATGTGGCTCGAAAACAGGCAAAAGGTGTAGAACCCCATGTGGACAAACTCCAACGAGACCACGCTACCCAAAACTATTGCTCCTCAAACCCGCATGTAAATAAAGTTTAAAGGATCACGCCCCTCCCATCTGTGATTGCGCCCCTCGGACGTCCCGGTTAACGCCCCTCACGCCGAATGTAAATAAGGGATTACGTCCGTCCCTCCCATCTGTGGTTACGCCCCGTGTACGTCCCGATTACGCCCCTCCAACCCGCATGTAAATAAGGGATTGCGTCCCTCCCATCTGTGGTTACGCCCCTCGTACGTCCCGATTACGCCCCTCAAACTCGCATGCAAATAAGAGATTACGTCCCTCTTAGCGCTTTGGCCGTATACTATATAATATATTCCAAAGCGCGCGGACGGGATGCACGGCAACAAGTGCACGCCACACACTTCTCCCCAGATGCATGCAAAACAGCTTCCTGACAGAAGCGTTGTAAAGGCGGCACGCTGCCAGAGCGCAAGGGGTTAGCATGGCTTCTTGCGGCCCCGGAAAGTGGACCCTTTTCACTGATTCAAAACAGCTTCTGCGCCATGTCCCCTCAGAATATTATGATGTGTGTGTGTACCATCTGAATAGATGTAAAACTTCTATAATTTGCAGGGGGCCAGCGGGGTGCCGGGGGGGTCGGTGGCCAACGAAGACACCCCCCCGGGACCCGTCTAAACGTACCTGCTGGCAGTGGCCCTGGACGGGAACCCCTTAAGTGGGGGCCGTAGCTGGGCACTGCAGTGACAGTCCCTGGGTGCCGTCGTGCGCAGCTGGGATGTCGCAATATATATATATATCTAACCATTGGGTCATCTAACCATTCCTGTCAGGTTTAACTGAGGTGTCTTTGCACGTACGATGCATTCCACATCAGTAATTCGATAAGCTATTTCTGAGCAAGTGTGTGTGTGTGTGTCCATGGCGGCTTGCATTGCAGAAGGAAGGCTGGCGCCAGCAAATGGACGAAATCCGGGCCGTCAGGACCGTCGAGCAGCTCCTGCTTGCTCTCTCTCATGGTCCCAAAGATGGTGCCAAAAACCGGCCCCAAAAACGGGGCCGCAATATTGCCGGAAGAAGGAAAGGCTTCCAAAATGGCGGCCCGGTTTCTGGGACCAGGGTGTTGCATACACAGTCAGCCCCCCTCTGCGTGCAGTGAGTAGCGGAGACCCCGGAACCTTTCGTTTGTTTCTCTGGCGATGGGCTTGACAAAGCCTCATCCAAGTTTTACAGTGTATATATATATATACACTCTACACAGATCCAACGATATCCCGTATTATCAAAAAATGATTGGCTACGTAACCATTCCATGCCTATAACTATTCAAAGAACCATGAAACTTGCATCACTGTTTTTTCTTGCAACTGTTTGGTGGCTGTTCGTCTGAAACTTCCTGCGGCAAAACATGTTTTCCTCACCTTCGACCCACAAATTTTGTAATTTGTCCCTGAAAACAAAAGTTAAGTTGTCATGAATTCTTTTGGCTCAAGTGGCTTGTATAACTACATGTCTTGTGTCCAACTCTGGTCGGTTCCCATAGCTCAATGCTACTCATGCCTCTCACTACGAATGTATAGACATATTGTATTTTTGTCAAACTGATAACTGATATCTAGAATTGAAAAGTTAAAAGTGATATTCAAAAACACCCTAAACAAAGTGACTAGCTGACTAGCTAGCCTTGCAGTTGGCCCATTGGTGCCCTAGCCACCAAAAAGATCAAAAAAATCCTTTGGCACTGCCAGGAAACTCCAAGAAGTTCAGAGAGCCACTTCCATTGCGTTCCACCTTTTGGAGGCTTCCCAACAGCAGTTGTTGTTGGGTTTCGATCTCTGGGTCTGGAAGATCTGGAAGTGGTGCGTTGTTTCTTTTAACCCAAACAGTCGGAAAGGAACCGAACGCTGGAAGCAAACCTGCTGTGGGGTTGCAATATGGATGAGGAAGGAACGATAAGTAGATCTGCACCTATCCCGCAAAGGATCCAAAAGGAACAATGCCCAAATTGCGATGCCATTTCATGGAAGTACTGTATTCCTGCTTTGCGGATGTTCCAAATTTGTCGATGAAAATCCGGAGTGCGAGGGGTTGCAGTGCTGTCATCAGACCCGGCAAGGGCAAATCATCGAAGATCCCAAATCCCGACCAAAATCATGTCTTTCCACTTCTCCATCAAGAGTGGATACAACCCAATAATGAACCATCCCAATTTATTCTACGCAAACATAGGTGAAAGAAAACACACAGAAACACAAACCCACATTTGGAGGTTTATGGCATCAGGATGCATTCAGTTTATCACACCTTGTTGGGGTTTGAAGATCCCAAATCCCGACACCGTGACCGCATGACTGCCTGACTCGCCAGCTGGGGTGCCATGCGTGAGGCCGAAAAACCTAACCAGTGCAGCATCACCTCAGATCCGATGGGAAAGGGAGCTTGAAGGAAAAACTTGCGGTCCCCAGGAACCTAGAATAGATATGGATAGATTGGGTCAGTTGTACCTCATTTAGCATTATAAGTTATAAGTTCCAATAACATTTGTCTATGGGAAATTTGATGTTGCCCATACATGGCAGCTTCTGAGTCCGGCAAGAAGATTGGTTTTTTGAAGGATATGATATGGCCTCAAGGCATTGAATACAGCGTCCTGCTACATGACGGGGAACATGTATGGAGTGACGATGTCCCTGTGAGGAAAACCATGTTTTTCTTCGTGGGCATGGCTCTGAAGAGTTCACAGCAGTATGGAACACCATAGATTTCAATCAAGTGGGGATCATCATCCGTGGGCGATGGAAATCAACAACCAGCAAACTGAAGTCTCACCAGACTTTTTTTTGACATGAACCGGCTAGTGACTACTTAACACGAATGTTGACCGTTCACCCCAATTTTCTGGGGTGTTTGGGTTTTGACTTATGCTTGAATATGTTTGGCCATTATCCATGTGTTTTTGTGTGAAACTGGGGTGCTCCCGAATCCTATGGTTCATCACCTTGTTTTCTTAAACACGGCATTTTTGGGGTGCCCTCTAATCAAATGTGGCAATTGGAAATCCATAAATGAAACTTTCGTTGGGGAAATGATCAATGGTGAATTTCCCATTGCCACGCCTTAAGTTCTGCCACCTGCACTTCTCCTGGGCGGCCAGGCGACCACCAGAAACCCAGCCAAGAAATCTCTCAAAGTTGATGGAGATGCAACCCCCACATAAGTCGTACTACCTTCCAATCATGGCAAGTATGGAAACCAAACTTTGTAATTTGTATGTTTGATACGGATACGAAAAACCATCTCAGCTCCTGAACTGTCACGGTTGCTCATGTTGTACAGCATCTGAAACTCATCGTACTCCTTTCTGGAAAACCTTGGGGTGAGCCCATCCTGACCCAGGATACCGAGGAATGCCCTGCAGAATGTGTATATGATATTTTGCTACCGTCCATTACCGCACTGCGCGGTGGCGGAAATTTCAAAGATAGGAAACCTATAGGGGAGTTTGGTTGTTGTGAACCATGGATGGCAGGGCGAGCCCACTGATGGATCAAAAAGGTGGTTGGAGTGTCGGGCTATGCATATGTCCATCTATTTGTCTGTCTTTCTATCTAACTGTCTATCTATCTGTATGCTATTGTATTCCTATCTATCCATCTATCTACCTACCTGTCTATCTATCTGTCTATCTATCTATCTACCTGTCTATCTATCTGTCTATCTATTTATCTGTCTATCCATCTATCCATCTATCGGTCGATCGATCGATCTATCCACTCATCCATCTATATCTATCTATCCATCTATCCATCTCAACATCTACCTATCTATCTATGTATTTATCTGTTTATCCATCTATCTATCCATCTATCTATCTATCTATCGATCGATCTATCTATCTATATCGCTCTCTCTCTCTCTCTCTCTCCCTCTCTCTCTGTCTCTCTGTCTCTATGTCTGTCTCTCTGTGTGTCTCTCGCTCTCTCTCTCTCTCTCTCATCTCTCTCCGTCTCTCTCTCTGTCTGTCTGTCTGTCTGTCTGTCCGTCTGTCCGGCTGCCTGCCTGTCTGTTTGTCTGTCTGTGTGTCTGTCTGTCTGTCCATCCGTTTGTCTGTCTGCCTGGTCCGTCGTCTGTTTGGTCTGTCTGGTCCGTCGTCTGTCTGGTCTGTCTGGTCTGCCTGGTCTGCCTGGTCTGCCTGGTCTGTCTGGTCTGTCTGGTCTGTCTGGTCTGTCAGGTTTGTCTTGTCTGCCAGGTCTGTCTGGTCTGTCTGTTCTGTCTGGTCCGTCTTGTCTGTCTGGTCTGGTCTTGTGTTGTCTTGTCTTGTCTGATCTGTCTGTCTGTCCGTCGGTCAGTCTGTCTGTCTTTCTGTCTATCTACCTATCTATCTGTCTATCTGTCTATCTATCTATCTATCTATCTGTCTTTCTGTCTATCTGTCTGTCTATCCGTCTCTCTTTCTGTCTATCTGTTTATGTGTCTATCAACCTTCCTATCTGTCTATCAATCTATCTGTATGTCTCTTTATCCATGTATCTGTCTATGTGTCTGTCTGTCTATCTGTGTGTCTATCTGTCTGTCTGTCTGTCTGCCTGTCTATCTGTCTCTCTTTTTTTTTTCCTCTCTCTCTTTCTCTCTCCCTCTCCCCCTCTCTCCCTCTTTCCATGTCTCTCTGTCTCTCCGTCTCTCAGTCTGTCTGTCTATCTGACTATCTATGTGTCTTCGTCTGTCTTCCTATCTATCTGTCTGTCTATCTGTCTGTCTCTTTACATGTCTTTATCTAATCTGTCTATCTGTCTTTCTGTCTATTCTGCAAGACTTCCTTGGAATTTGGAAGTTGGAAACTGAAAAATTAAGTTTTTGCGGGACTTCCTTCAAATCCGGAAGTTGGCAACACTAAAAATGCAGCAATTCTACAAGAATTCCTCAAGTTTCGAAGTTGACAACATCAAAAACGAAGCAATTTTGCTATACTTCCTTCAACAATGGAAAGTTGAGTGCTGAGTGCCAAACATGTGGTGCTTTTAGCATTTTGACTTCGAAATGTGCTTTGCACCACAACGGCGTGCACTTTTTGAACATCAACTTCCAAAAGTGGTCCGAGCATGTAATGTTTTTGGCATTTTGAGTTTGAGATGTGCTTCACCCCACAACAGCGTGCACTTTTTCAACATCTCAACTTCCAAAAGTGCTCCAAAATGGTGCGCTTTTATCATTTTGACTGCGAAATGTGCTTCTCGCCACAACGACGTGCACTTTTTGACAATTTTCTGAACTTCCAAAAGTGCTCCGGTCCAAACCCGCCGTGCTTTTGACATTTTGACTTCCACATGTGCTTCCGCCACAAAGGGGTGCACTTTTTGAAGGTCTGAACTGCCAAAAGTGCGCTGACAATGAGGTGTTTTGTGCATTTTCACAGCGGCGTGCAATTTTGCATCTCTCATCTCCCCAGATGGCTCCGCACCCGCCGAACCTCCGGAGCTCCAAAACATTGGAAAAACAGTGTTTTGCGACTTTTCTACCTGGATCTTCTTTCTTCTGCCTTTCTCTTCTCTGATCTTCTTTCTTCTGCCTGTCTTTTCTCTGACTCTTCCCACCTCTGCTTTTCCATCTGTCCATATTGTCGGAAGTTTGACTTCTAAACTTCATTCGCACATATTGTATTACAAAATTGATCCGTATGAAGTGAAAAAACGCTGGAAATCAGTGGAATCTCAAAAAGCCATGCAAAAAAAAGGCAATCTCAGGACTCAAGAAACCTTACATGACGGCCAGCTGGAGCTACAACAGCCAGCTTCAATTTATCCAGCCAATAAATCTTCGTCTCACTGTGAAATTTCTACAGAGTCTCCTAAAAAGGTCACCTTTGTTGCTCCAGTTGTTTACCTATTTGTTTCAACCATACTGGTGCAGGTGAGGTACCCCTCTCGCAACAAAATGAGCTCCAGGGCAGACTCAAAATGCGATAGATCCAATGCTTCGCCCTGGCAGTCGCGCTAGGAAACTGTTGGCACCCCAGGGTGGGCTTTCCGGTGCAGTTGAAGCCACATCAAATTTTCTTTGTGGGTTTTCAGTGGGTTAAACATCTTAGTATGTATTCTCCATTGGTCAAGCATGGCAGGCGGAGACCTCTATAAATAAGCATTTAAATTGGAGAATCATCTGTACATGGTTGATTTCCATAAGGGTATTGTCTAGTGATTTGTGTAAGGTCAGTAGTCTCACTGAAGTCAGCACAGCTCAGCACCACCGTCCCCCACCACGATGCGCCGCGGCACGCCATGATTTTGCCACGCTTCCAAGTTTGCCTTTGCGGCGAGGTCGTGGAAAACATCTGAGAACCTTGCACTTTCTGCCAGCCTGCTATTCCTAGCTGAGCAAGGCGTGTCAGACTTCCATGACCTATGCTTTTCTGTAGCTGCATTGGTGTTTCATAGCGCAATTGTTCTATAGAATCATGACACAAACTTCATCTGCGTATCACTTGTATCTGCAGATTTGATTGCGAATTTCCGTGGTAATTTGGGCAATTTTGTGCACGGAGTTGAACACATGCGGCATGGAATA
>Ga0126342_10013299_pt1 | contig 14601 bp, 3 predicted proteins | sample Cyp1metagenome_FD_92528 | JGI IMG/M metagenome (GOLD analysis project Ga0126342, IMG submission 92528) | Coral microbial communities from Lord Howe Island, Old Settlement Bay, Australia - Cyphastrea 1 metagenome | ecosystem: Host-associated > Invertebrates > Cnidaria > Coral ... | reverse complement strand
CATACATACAGACATACAGACATACAGACATACAGACATACAGACATACAGACATACAGACATACAGACATACAGACATACAGACATACATACATACATACAGGCATGCAGACATACAGACATACAAACATACAGACATACAGACATACAGACATACAAGACATACATACAGACATACAGACATACATACATACATACAGGCATACAGACATACAGACATACAGACATACATACATACGGGCATACAGACATACATACATACATACAGGCATACAGACATACAGACATACAGACATACAGACAGACATACATACATACAGACATACATACAGACATACATACAGACATACATACATACATACAGACATACAGACATACAGACATACAGACATACAGACATACATACATACAGACATACAGACATACATATATACAGACATACAGACATACAGACATACAGACATACAGACATACATACATACAGGCATACAGACATACAGACATACAGACATACAGACATACAGACATACAAACATACAGACATACAGACATACATACATACATACAGACATACAGACATACAGACATACAGACATACAGACATGCAGACATACAGACATACAGGCATACAGACATACATACATACAGGCATACAGACATACATACATACAGGCATACAGACATACAGACATACAGACATACAAACATACAGGCATACAGACATACAGACATACAGACATACAGACATACAGACATACATACAGACATACAGACATACAGACATACAAACATACAGACATACAGACATACAGACATACATACATACATACATACATACATTACAGACAGACATACAGACAAACATACATACATACATACAGACATACAGACAAACATACATACATACAGACATACAGACAAACATACATACATACAGACATACAGACAAACATACATACATACATACAGACATACAGACAAACATACATACATACAGACATACAGACAAACATACATACATACATACAGACATACAGACAAACATACATACATACAGACATACAGACAAACAAACATACATACATACATACGTAAAGTTAATCAAACAGTAAACCATCCCACCATTTTACCATAACATGTCTGGTATGTCTACCATCTGGTGAATTCGGGAGGCCAGTCCTGGAGCTTCCACTGTCACCTCGCCACCACAAGCTGCGCCAATGGGGCGCGGCAGCGTCACGGTGCCGGAACCTGGTGGTGCCATGGTGGTGCCAAGGGGGTCACAGTGCCCAAGATACCAGTTGTATAGAAAAGTGGGGTTACTAACCTACCAAAATGGTTGTTTTATGGGATTTAATGGCTGGTTGGTGGTTTGGAACATGAATTTTATTTTTCCATATTTTGGGAATAATAATCCCAACTGACGAACTCATATTTTTCAGGGTGGCTCAACCACCAACCAGGTTGTAAAACTGCTGGAAATGGTGATTTATAGATGGTGATTTCTTTGGGGTGATGAGTCCAATGGGGTGACTTTCTGGCCAGAACTGTTGCAACTTGGCGGCACTTCTATAAATAGCCTGTGTCAGCTGAGGACCCAACAAGTCTCCCAACAGAATGCTGAAGGCATTGACCAACATCAGCCGGTTGCTTTGAGGGCCGATTTGGTTGCAAGTAAAATCTTTTCATTGGCCATATCATTTAATCTGATTTAGGCCAAGATCGATTCAATTCCCATCAAATCTATTGACATCCATTAACATGTGCATTATAAATCTAAGTCAGATCGATTACAATTTTTATATTTTTTATAATAAATAAATATATATATAGATATATATATATATAGATATATATATATAGAGAGAGAGAGAGATAGTCTATGTTTTTCTGGTTTTATCACAGGATTCTGCACATCCCCAAGCCATCTTCCATTCGCTGGTTTGGTACCTCTGGAATTGCCTTGAGAGCCCCTGATTCTGACAAAAACAATGGAAAACCCCCCAATTGCTGGCCATGTTCATGAAAAATATTATGATTAAAAACAGGCATAAACGTGGTATATGTTAACCCTCAGCTGTTCCAGGGCCTTTAATCCAGGGTTGACATTGCCTGCAAACATCCCTAAATGGTGATGGGTCGACACCTATGGGACTTATGTGGTTATGGATCAAAACCCTAGTACCCTAGGTACCCTAAATAGCTGGTTAATGGATGGTTATTCCCGCAGTTATATGGTAATTTCATCGGCTTCGACCCATCCCAATGTATTTTCCATGGATGAGGTGGTCTCGGCACAAGGCCGGGGATTGGGATGGGTCACTTTTTTTCAGGCCCAAACATCACCATCCAATGATTGTCAATTTGTCGTGGTTTTCTTGGGAAAATCGAAACCGGAAACCCAATCGATGTTCCCATCTTTCACCAATCCATTGATCTTGGGCTAGCCGAGTTGGACCTCCCACCATGGATTTTTCACAGTTGAACCAGTGATTCACATGATTTAAACCAGGTCATTTTTTCACATATCTACCTAATCTGTTCAAAAAATGGTGTGATCTCAGTGGAAACAATCGAAGATTGGCTAGATTTAATGTTTTTTTCTCTACTATAAACATACAATTATGTATATACAATACACATATATGATCATATATGATTTATTACGTTTCTTGTATGGGGATCACAGTTAGGAATTTGTTTATCAGCCAAACCAACCAAAGAATAGGCTTTCTGCACGATATTTGAGGTATGGCTTTTACCTGAAACGTTGCTTTCTGTTGGGTCAGAAACATTGGATTTCATGCAACATTGCGAGGGGGGATTGTTTTTTGAAACCCTGTGGTATCATTTCTTTGGGTGAATTACAACAACCTTCACATGAGGTCAACAAGGGGTGTCCTGTAAGACCAACCGAAAGTGAAACATGACCTGGGAAACAAAGAACGTCATCACCGCCATCGTTTATGATATTTGGCAAATGATGTGGACCTCGCACAGATCTGACCACAAGTCATGGCAAATAAGGAAAACGACTCAGAAATGTTAATTTCAGAGTTTGGATTGTGTGAAAATGACCACAACTGGGGGCTATCCCTATTTTTTGGACAAACATGAGACACCCATTTGTGAATTACAGCAATGTGCCCAGATAATAACCCCATGGGTTTCAGAATTCGGTGGACCATGGGTTGGACGTTGAAGATCTAACTGTATGGGATACCCTCAAAAAAGGCAATCAAATAATGGGAAAATGATGATAGATACTAGATACCCAGGGGATTGAATATTGAACCCCACAATATTGAGGTCCTACAGATCAACTAATGGTGAGAATACATTGGACTTTGGAGATCCCTATCTTGATACGACGAGAGCTCTCCGAGGTTTACTCGTATCCCCCATGTTGCTAGCTCACTGGTGAGTCTTAAGATGTCTTAAGTATGTTGCATATGCCTGAAAATCGGGGTATGGATCGCGTACCCGAATTGTTTATTAGCAATCAAGGTATGGGGTGCCCTATTTCAGTCAAACCCACTATCTTCAGCTGATGAAAACTGATATTGGGTGCTTTGTTGGGTCTCGCCGTCCTCAGCGTTGCAACCCTATTGGTCAACATCTTCTGTTGTTCAGACTTTTTTGGGGGCTGGTCAATCAGTGTTTTTTGGGAAGTGCTGGCTAATCAGTGTTTTTAATATGTTTTAATATGTTTTAATGTGTTTTAATGATATTACACAGTCATATACGATACACCGATACACCGTACTTAAGATATCTTAAGATCATCCCCTGCTCGAAAAATCGCGCAGCAGCCTCCCGATTGCGTCAGGGGCGCGCCCTGTTCCCGCGCTGAGTTTTGTTGCAGGCAGCAGCAGTCAGACTCTCATTTTGTGCATGTCGTGTGTTCTAAAGAATGAAGTTGATGTTGCGGCCCCAGATGTCTAGCCATGGTGAGCCATGGTGACTTGGTCGCCCGAAGTCAAACCTTGTTTTTTCCTGTGATCTGGGTCAACATTAGGTTGGGGGATGCCATACCCAAATTAGAAACACGTGTGGGACAGTAGAAAAATAGGATACCCGATCCACTGGTTTACCCATTTTTGATCAGACAAAACTTGGGTTAGGCCCCTGCCCAGCAAGAGTTCAAACATTGATTCTTTAGGACCAGGAAGCAAGCCATAAAATGATCTGCACATTCGGTATTATTTTTTATATCGTCCCATGCCACATAAATTTGCAAAAGCCATGAGCACCATTTTGACCAAAAGGACACCAGAGATGAGCATCTTTTTAGCTTAAACCACATCTGGTAGGCACAAATTGTAATTGTGCACCAGAAAGATCAGAAAACCAATCGATTTTTGAGGTATATATTCTTACTGGTGCTAAACGTAGGGAATGGATGGGGATGGGGGTTGCTGGGATCATTATTGATAGTTAGCCAGTGGATCATTCCCTAAAATTCCCTACGTTTAGCACAGGTACAATGTGAGGCCCCCAAGATAGCTAAGTTGGTTTATAACGCCAATAACATCCAATAACTATGGCTTATCGTATTTATAACTATAGTTACTGGGGCGAATCTAAACCAACTTATATTTTGGGGGCCTCACATTGTAAGTATTTTATGTGCTATGTTGGTTGCAGAACTTCGATGGTTTCAGCTCCGGAAGTCGTGGGCATCAGTGACCACCTCACCACCTCTAAAGAGGAGGCGTAAAGAGGGTGATTGATCTATTGGATGATGTAGCCATTTTGATCCATCTTAACTGGGGGGATGTAACAACTAAAAAAAAACTTCATTTAAGTATTATATATATATATATCTTTAACTGTAGATATATCTAAAATCTAGCCTTATCTACCATGATTTAACTTAGCAATCTGATATCAACCATAATTAAATATATAATTCATCATTAGCCTATTAGTTTTAGAATGTTAACCAACCTTCCAACGGTTGCCTGGGGCCGCCGCCAGGAGCACCTACAGGTCGCCCTGAACAGGTGCCCCCATGACTGCTTGGGAAACCTCCATATAGTATCTGGGTAAATTATAACGACCTCACTGCGACCTCACTGGGAAGAATGGTTAGTAAGGGAAATCATCCCCAAATGACCTTATTTCAGGTTAGTGAAATATTATAATTTACCCATATACATAATTATATATATATATATATATTATATATATATATATATACAGTAGATATATAATATATGTGTGTATATGTGTGTTTTCACACGTACTGACATGTTGGAGCCGCTTTTGGTAGTTTGTGACACACTTTTCAGTCAATCCCTGAGCCTCAGCTGTCGTCATTTTTGTGGAGGTTTCAGTCAAACTTATAACATGGGCGGTCCACCTTGTATATGTACAGATATGTAAATAATAGATAATAATAGTGTGTATTTATATATATATACCTAATGTGTTTCTGTTTTTTTTTTGTAACCATACTTAGATTGATGATTGACTGTAGATGTTGCTGAATGGTTCGCAACTGGGCTATAATATATATATATATATAATATGTCTTTGTATATAATATATCTTTCTTGCATGTACAGATTTACCTGGCGGACACGTTGGTCATGACAGCCCTAGCAGCTACGACCATCCCCTGCAATGCCAGATGGGATGTGGTGCTTTCTCCCCAGGCGAGTTTGGGGGGTTGCAGAGTTCACGCGGTGTCATCTACCCTCTGCAGTTATGGCCATTAACAGTTATAAATGGACATATAACTCCTATAACTAAGGTTATAGATCATTATAATCCCATTTATAAGTGTTAAGCGCCGTAACTGTGGTAAACTAACATAGCTATTGAATATGGTCATAGAAATAGTGGATTTACCCATTGAAAATGGTGATTTTCCCATCAATTATATGAAAGTTTACCAGAGGGTAAACCAATTTTAAAGGCAATTGGGAATCCCAGATGCGAACCATGGGGCTGGAATATAAACACCTACATTTACCCTAAAGATTGCCCAGTTTTGTAGATCAATCTTCCATACATGGAGCATCTGGGAATATCAATTGGGAAAATGATGATCAACGAATATCAATCATAGCATTGTTCGGGGACCTAATGCAAGGTTCAAGATTGCAAAATTAACTCTGTGCCTACAGCATTTTCCAGTTGTCATGTATCCAGATCGAGGAAGACTCACCGGGTAGAACCTAAGTCGTTCAAATAGATCAACTAGAGTCTAGAGCTATTTGCTTGAAGGAGGGAGACTGACGGTTATGGTATCCTCATGTGAATGTGTCGTTTTTGGACATAGGCACAAAATGCACGAAGAATTGCGGAGATTTATATGCACTTATTATGCTTATTGTTGTGGGGACACATCATTCGTTTTAGCCATCCTATATGTTAAAAAACATGTTACTTGTATTTAAAAATTCATTGCGTCCCCTATCATGATCTATAGGTAGGTCCCCCCTGTTTTGGATGGGTTTTCACTGGCAAGCTCTTGGTCGCAGGACGCAAGTCCTCGGGATCAGGACTTGGTCGCCGGAGTTACCCCTGTGAAGTGCCTGGGTCCACAGGCAGCATTGGAAGCCTTGCCGTCCACAGGCAGCTGCGGCCCAACAACAGCAGCAGCAAGCACTAGCAGCAACCAATGAGCTGCTGTCCGATCTCATGGGTTTCTTCACCGCTGAGAGCCCGTTCTTCGGCCGAATGTACGTGCAACCAATGCGGCATCGTGATGTCGATGCTTGAAGGTCAAACGGGGATCTCGAATTATTTCATCATATAAACCACAGTAAGCCAGCAGTGTTTCTGGTTATAAACACATACTTCTTGGAGTTTCAAGCACCATTTCTTGATGCTGTCGGATTTTTTCATGTTTGGTTCCTATTTTTTACTAACGCTGTCCGGGAGGCCGACAAGTGAGCGACGAGGGACGGCTTCAAGGTGCCATTCTCAAATATTCCTGCCTATCATTGTTGGTTATGCATTGCTGGTGATGTCTTGCGCAAAACAATATTCCTGTTACCCTTTGGTAAATCACAGGAGCTATGGAAAATGAATGAACATGGCTCATCTATAGATGATTTATATTGATTTATATTGATTTATGATGATGTATGATGTTTTAGTCAAAATGGTGATTTTCCAAAAACTACATGAAATAACCAGCGTTTCAGCGTTTCGTTTTTAGGCGGTCGGATGAGGCGCGGGGCCCCGGGAAGTTGGTACCCCCAACCCACTTTAGGGGGCCCAACTATGGATCGTTGGATTTCGTGAGTCTCTCTTAAGTTTGACAGATGGTAGTTAGTGCAACTAACTCCAATAACATCCAATAACTGTTGGCTTTATGTTTTTATGGTAGATATATTGAATGAGTCTATGGGGTAAAAGTGGGTGAATCATTCAACCAACTTAAACATGTTTTTTGAGGCTTCTCGAAGTGAAGAGGTCAGAATTTTGCGACGCCAGGGATGGTGATTCATGAGGCAAAGACTCTCCTGGGAAACCCCAGAGATCAATGGGTGGAATATGTCCCAATTACTGTATCTAGTAGCTTAGTAATGTCAGTTGCTTTGTGGTTTAACATGATGTTATTCTGGTTGGTGGTTTCAAGCATTGTTCATTTTCCAAATATTGGGAATAGTAATCCCAACTGTCTTTCATATTTTTCGGGATTGAAACCTCCAACCAGTATTGCATGGATTACAATATGATTTTGCAATTGGGATGCACATCCTTGGACGCTGTATGGCTGCCTACCATTTGTCAAAGGACAACTAGAGAGGTATGTCAAAGGTGACTGTATGATGTGTTAAAAACTTATTCTGCAGATAACAATGTAGTTTCATAAACACAATCATTAATATTTACATATGCCATATTTGGGCAGTATTTTTTAAATGGAAAATTGGTCACCACAAGCGGCGATTTTTATCCAAGTTTTAACTGGCACTTTCGGCCTGGTTGAATCACCATTTTCTACCATGTTGCAAAACGCAAAACGCACGGTGTTTGACGCTGTTTTCTTCATGGTGAACTCATGGGAAAATGGATCTTCATGGGAAAAAAATAGCAATTTTACACGATGGATATTATCCATTCATAGTGAACTCAGTGAAGATCCCCAATTTTTCAGTTTTTCATGGCGGGAGGCCCGGGCAATCTTCCAGCGTTCTGGTGGCGCCTGCCACGGTGCGGGAGCAAATTGAAATACTGCGATGGTAAAGGACATCTATCTATCTAATTCTATCTATATATTATATTAGTTATATACATATATATATATATATGAGTATGTGTTTGTTGATTCATTGTATATCTACATTTTATACATGTTAATATCATGTTAATAATATATATATATATATACATAATCATGTAATTATGTGTATCTCGATCGGCTTGTATTACATGTATCTACCAATCAATATCAAGGAAAAACAATATATTTATAATATATCACTGTATACACTAATTGAGGTACCGTGATGGTATTGGAAATGTCACATAGCATAAAGGGAACTCAATACTAGAATGTATGCTAATCCTAATATAAATGTGGGACAATGATACAACGGGAATTGACGATTGATTCGTCATTTAGAAATGATTTTAACCACCAAGATATTAGGATATAAGTGAATACAGCTGATGAATGATAGTCCATCAATGGTTAAGTATTATAAATTCTAGATGATTAAATTAGAGCGTCCAATACATCGGGTATTATCACAATCCATGAATGATCACTGTATTGGATCTACTTGCTGGTTGGTGGTTTGGAACATGGCTTTTATTGTACCATATATTGGGAATGTCATCATCCCAACTGACGAACACTTTTTTTTTCAGGGGGGTAGGCTCAACCACCAACCAGCTTGAAGAATAGAATCACGTTGGATCCTGTGACCATCCAACGGTTAGGATGCTGTAAAAATATTCCGAATGGAAACCAGATGATAGATTAAAACTGATTGGTGGTTTCAAACATTTGTTATTTTCCATAATATATGGGATAATCCTTCCCATTGACTAATATGTTTCAAGATGGTTTAAACCACGAACCAGTAAATTTATACCCTCAGGTAATCAAACCTGGAAATTGATGATCCATCATTGAGTTCGATAATGTTCTGGGCGATCTAAACCTCCATGATAGGGAAATTCCAATGCTATGTTTGATTATCCAAGAGCCACTGTGATATTATTGGATGGACTTGGAATAAAGTGGAATAATTATATCACATTTATAATTAGATCAATCTCGGATATTTCATGTTGGATATGATGTAATGGTATAAAGTATAAAGGACATATACTCAGATTATAATGGAGAAACTGAGTTTGTTATAGTTCATTATATTAATCTATATGATAAGTACCTGTGATAGCATATAATTGGAGTATAATGTAATGATAATTGAATTGATCTGTCCCATCCTCCTGATATTGAATACCCGGGTATGGAAAGTCTTATGTCTCTGGTAAACTAACATAGCTATTGAAAATGGCACATAGAAATAGTATGAAATAGTTGATTTACCCATCAAACATTGTGATGTTCCATATTTTTTGTATGTTTACCAGAGAGTATATCTCTAGGGAATCCTGTTCTTTGGATTTAAATCCTAAGATTGGGGTTGAACATGCACCCCCTGGGATTATGATAAGGATTGCGCCCTGTTTTTTTTCTTCTTCACCGCGCATTTTGTTCAGGAAACAGAATAGGTTCCAAAGAATTGCATGATGGAATTACTTCAACACATTGTTCATTTGCGGGGGACACACCCAACACTGAATATCACATGATCAAACCATGATCTCCGGGCGGTTTGAGACTCCCCATCTATAGCCTATCATGTGATTCACATCGGGAATCCATCTCTGGTTGGTGGTTTGGAACATGGCTTTTATTTTTCCATATATATATATGGGAATAACACGCCCAACTGACGAACTCATATTTTTTTGAGGGGTGGCTCAACCACCAACCAGATCTTACATGACCACATATCCGGATTGCTTCGAACGAAAGATAGCATCAGAAGTAGAAGTTCTATTGTCAATATTTTGAAATATGTTTTTTTTTTTCCCGGAGACTAGTATCATATCAACCATTTCATCTACACGGACTAGTATCTACACAAACATTTAATCAACTTTCAGTTGGTGCTTAAGTTTTAGTCGTTCAGTTGTTAAATGTACTATATATATAGAGTTTTGAATGGTATATTTGGTATATATCATGATATATTGGTTCTATATTCTAGTACATACTATATAAATATATCATATCATGGATGTCATATCTTAACATATTCCATAATATCATACATGTATACTTACTGTACACATATATCATAGTCCATAATATAACTGGTTGGTGGTTTCAAACATGTTTTGTTCCATAATCTATTGGGAATAATCATCCCATTGACTAATATTTTTCAAGATGGTTAAAACCACCAACCAGATAACATTATACCCTCAGGTAATCAAACCTGGAAATTGATGATCCATCATTGATCATAGTCCTATATATCAGATCATAGTCCTATATATCATAGTCTATAATATACTTCATATATCTTGCACATTTAACATACTTTTGATATACCATGATAGGCCACATCCACATCCCGAGAACGATCTCGATGGCTCCAGGTGACGTCCCCGGCCCGGCACGTTCAAATGTGGCGGGAGGCGTCGCGGCGTGGCTCGGGTGAACGATCGATTCGGACAGTCCCCAAGCATCTATCATCATGATCTACATACTATGGAAATATCCCATTTTTAATAAGATTATATAGGATGTACTGAAATTGGAATATAATGGGATAGATACACATATTACTGGTTGGTGGTTTGGAACATGGTTTTTCTTTTTCCCAATAATTAGTTGGGATGATGATCCAATCTGACTTTCATATTTTTCAGAGGGGTTGAAACCACCAATCAGTATATATTGAATGATAACGTTGTAACAAATGTATGTTTTGTTTGTTTTTTTTATCATTGTATTTGTAAATATGTATATATATATATACACATGTACATACATACATTACATTTGAGGACATTCGATTATACATAATTATGTATATATATATCATACGGTATATGGGTTGATTTTTGACAGGACAGCAGACATGAATATCAGTCGCACAGCAAAGTTTCACCTGCCTTTGTTTTTTGTGGTTTCAATGGATTGGTGAAAAACACATTGTGTTTCTCATGAAATACGGAGGTTTCCTGTAATTATTCCCTTCAACCAATCCCACAGGTGTGGTTAGTTTTGTTTAGCCAAAACTGCCACAGTTGTTTTTTTTTTCCAGGTCTCGCCGGTCTTCTGGAGACCGCCAGCCACAGGAGTCACAGCCACGGACGGTGCAAACAGCGCTGGTATCGGGACATCATCAGACTTTGGCAGGGGCCCTGAGGATGCTCCGGATTTCGTCCCGCTACAAGGCAGCCATTGACGTTGAATTGAGTGCGTCTTTTGATGTACAGTATCCATGTGTAATAGATGCATATTAATCTGACTTTAATATATGTGTGCGTATATATATATATATAAATGTGTATAGACATTTTAATACATTCATACATTCATATATATATAGAGAGAGAGTGATGCACTTATATATATATATATGATATTGTATGTATAGTCATTTTAATACATTCATACATTATGACATTCATATGTATATATATATATAGAGAGAGAGAGGGAGTGATGCACTTATATATATATGATATGATATTATATGTATAGTCATTGTTAATACATTCATACATTCATATATATATATATATATATATCCATAAAGACTATCATAGATAAAATTTCTGTAGGGATTGGTGGCTTCTGAGGGCTCCCCTGCTGAGCTGGACCGCTCCAGGAGGCTGCGGGTAGGGTGATGGTTCATTTCATGGAAAATCCTATGGAAACATGGAACACATGGGACATCAAATACATATATTTAATGGGATCTATTAAAAAAAAAAAACCTAACATGGAAAATCCAATATATAGATATTTATATAGATATTTATATAGATATTAACTATATTCAATGGGATCTATAAACCAAGACACTACTATTCCTATGGGGTGTCCTAAGTCATGGGGAATCCCCAATAGCGGGATGGTTTATTTCAAAATCCTATAGAAAAATGAATGATTTCGGGGTAGCCCCATGGATTAGAAGCCTCATTTAGCCTCCCCAAAAGTTTCACAAAGATCCTGACATGGAAAGGCTCTGGAAAGTAGTTCTCCAAAGCCCTATTTAGGACTTATTTCGCAGGGTCTATGTTAATTTTGGGGAATGTAACTGGTTGATGGGTTATACCACTGCTTGGTGGTTCACTCAATGCTGGTCTTTTCGTTGGTTCACCCTACAACCACCAGGTATGATGCAGACCATCGTACTATGGGGGTTTAAGAAGGCGATTTGACAACCATATACAACCAAAAATCCTGGGTCAAGAATTGGGGTCAAGAATTGGGGTCACGATTCTGATTGATCATCAAACATGCGGCAATTATAAAATCAACCACTGTGATAAACCATCAGAATGATGTGGGTGCGTTTGAAAATGGGGGCTCTACTCCAGATCTATGGCAAAATTGATTGGTCTAAGATTGCGTAAGTAGATACTTCTTTGATCCAAACCGCAAGAAAAGGTGGATATTGAGTCCTGATTCAACTGGAAATCTTGAAATTTGTGGGTGTGATGTGACTACTGTTTAAAACAACCAAGCTTGTGTGGGACCTGAGTCTAAGTTTCTTGGCCTTTCCACAGATTTTTTGACGAAAATTGTCATCGTACTTGAGGGATGGTGTAAATCGAGATATGCTCTGGTAATCAAACGTGGCAATAGACAATCTCCTATAGAAAGAGCTTTAATGGGAAAATAATCTAGCCGTATAAATGGTGGAAAATCAATTGCCACATTTGATTTCTGGAGGGTCAATAGATCTGTGTGCAAGTCACAAGGTCTAATTTAATGCGCAAGGTGGCTTTGTATATCTCCAGCGAAGGAGCCTTGTGGGAGGAACTCGAAGGTTTCATTTCTAAGATCTTCATAGATCTTCCGTGTTTTTTTGGAGCTTTGAATGTCACTGCAACAGGCTTGTCACGAGGCATGACTAGTGTCACTCACAGGAACATCACGGTGGCATCGCGCATCAACGTGAGTCTGGGGAGCCCAGCGTTTTTTGTTGGAGGCAGTTGGACCTGCCAAAGTCCGAAATCTGGAGAATTATAGAAACATCTGTGTTTTTGTTGGTTCCAAACACATGTTTTTCTCATATTTGTTTGTCACGGTTCCAGGGCGGATCCCAGGCGCGACATCTGTGCAAATCAACCATAATCAACCTATTGGATCCCTATTAGTGATATAATGCCGCCTAAAAACTTGGGTGACACATGGAATCTGGCCAAACATATTCATCGTATTGTATACCTATGTTGTTTTTGTCAAAACAGGATGATATAAATTGATACAATATATATATATATATACTGTATATATATATATATATGTACTTATATACATATCATATATATATATATAATATATGTTATACTGTACATTATTATACTAGTTTATACAATACATAGAATCTTTCTCTGGACCCTCCACTGCTTTCTTGAGGCGCCAGCACAGGAAATATCGCAGCTGGCAGTTTCACTGCAAGGCTGGGCGCTGTTCGCAAAGCTGATTCAGAACTCCCTTTCAGAATGGTTGTTTTTCCATTGGAAAACAAAAATCGACTCTACTAATGGTGCTGGCTTTTCATTGCCATGCTTTTTCTCACCGGAGGGTATACTAATATCAACGATCCAGCGATCCAGCGATCCGTCAGTGATATGTTGATATAAATCCAGCAAGATCATCCCATGCATATCTGGTTGGTGGTTTCAAACATGTTTTTGTTCCATAATATATGGGATAATCCTTCCCATAGACTAATATTTTTCAAGATGGTTAAAACCACCAACCAGATATCCATATGTGTGCTTTGCTTTGAGAATTCGATATGTCATGCATACAAGTCTTGAGACACTCATGTTTGGTTTTATCTGATATGCTATGCATGTAAAAGTTCCACGAGATGGGAATGGGTCAAAATCCGAAGCACCGTTGGTGTGAATACAAGGGGTTTGATTCATGGCCAGTGGATAATTGATCATTCCATATTCTTATATCTGGTTGGCGGTTTGGAATATTTTTTATTTTTCCATATATTGAGAAGAATAATCCCAACTGACTAATATTTTTCAGAGGGGTGGCTCAACCACCAACCAGATCATTATTAACCATATTATTAACTATTTAATAACCATACATTAACCATATATTAACCATTATTAACCATCACTATTAACCACTTCTCCTCATTACAATGCGGCATGCATCTGCGACGTGGTATCCCCTTGCCAGAATAGATGCTGGCCCGCCCCGGTTGGAGCTATATCACATTGGGTATACCGGTCATACCACGTACTTCTTATTGGTACATCAATGTTTTAAGTTTTAAGTCTAACGAATCTGGGATAAACATATTCATGTTGGTAAATACAATTCTAATTTTATTATATTTTACT
>Ga0126342_10013298_pt1 | contig 14601 bp, 15 predicted proteins | sample Cyp1metagenome_FD_92528 | JGI IMG/M metagenome (GOLD analysis project Ga0126342, IMG submission 92528) | Coral microbial communities from Lord Howe Island, Old Settlement Bay, Australia - Cyphastrea 1 metagenome | ecosystem: Host-associated > Invertebrates > Cnidaria > Coral ... | reverse complement strand
CCTGGGTCCCCATTTTACAGATGGTCAAAAATGGACCTACATAGCCAGATGAGACCGTTAAGTGAGATACTAGGGGGGCGCCATTTTATAGACATTGTGCACCCCCTGTTTTGCTGGGTTTTTTCATTTTATAAAGGGTGTAGCCCCCCCAAAATCATTTTAACACTAAAAAATGGGGCCCCACGTGTTGCACACCGAATTCACAGGGGGATGCCTGGATGATGTTGCAGAATCACGAATTGTACCCAATATTTACGGATGATTATTTTTCGGGGAATGATGTGTTTCCGTTTTGGGCACATTTTTGGATTTCTGTTTCTCTGCTACTTTGTTGCTTGTTTTTTCTGCTTCTCTGCTTTTTGCTTTTGAACCAACTCTAATTGAAACCTAAACCAACCGTAATTAAATGGATCCTGCACACGCTTACAAAAACCCTAAACCAACCCTATATACATAGATCCTAAACCAACCCTAAATAAGCCCAAACAAACACTAAAACCAACCTTCAAAAAAACAAAACCAACCATTAAAAAACTACTGCAAGTCAACCCTAAACATCCCTAAACCGATCCTAAATAAACCCCTAAACAAACCTAATTAAACCCTATATGTCCCCTCGTCGCAACATACAATGCAAGATGAACAATTTCAGCACCAAAATGGTGCAAATACCATGGAAAATGAGAGGTTCGAACTCCAAATTGTTAAAATACCGTTGAAATAGCAGTTTCCAGCTCCAAAATGCTGCAAATTGCACGGAAAACGGACAGAACAGCAGATAAAAGAAAACAAAACGGAACAAAACACAAAACAATTCCGGACCCAATGTTTAATAGATAATAACCTCAAATTAGCTCAGGTACTAACACACGAATCATTAACCAATGTTTGAAACATGAACTGGGTGGACAACTGTGGGTTTTGCCACTCTTTGAAGATCTAGTTCTTGGTGGCGTGTTATGTGGCTACAAATGGTCCATCCAAAGTCTATCAGTGGGAGAATTCCAAAAATCAACGATGGAAAACTGCAGAATCATGACACAAAAATTGGGGATCCAATCACCAACTTTGAGGAACTTGTTCCAAGTTGGTGCGGCACCGGTGCCACTTGGCAGTGCAGTTCTAGGACAACCAGCCGCGTACTAAACGGCGACTTTTTTTTTTGGCAAACCAAAGGGGCTGGATCACAACCGCGGCAAAATCACCATGGTGTAACCACTGTTGCACCAATCAATTCATCACCGAAGGACCGAGTCGGTTGATCACCATGACTTTCCATATTTTTCCAAAATGTTGTTTGAATTCCAAGTTCGAAAGTCTGACCAATGCCCAATTCCAAAAAAATCTCCCCAACTTGTTTGTATTAGACTTAGACACTTCTTAAGTCTGTAATTGCTATCATTCTTCATTCCCATATACTCCATGCATGGTATATTTACCTACATTTGGGTGATTTTTACGGCACATGTTGGTAAATATTCCATACATGGAGCATATGGGATTGTAGAATTTTGTGTTTCTGTTTTAATGTGTTGTGTCACCGGTTGTCGTCTTCTCCAACAGGTCGGAAGTCGAGACTCAAGAGGCGACAGCAGGGTGATAGCATGGGCTAGCCATCATGGTATCCCGTTCTGAACCAACCGCAGCGAAAGGCCCTAGAAACCAGTTTTAACTGGCGAAATGAAAACCTCATTGAAGTGATATTTTGTGATATGTTTCACCAACCAGTTGAAAGAGTTATTTCATCCCATGTCTAATTGGTTAAGGGGGATAACTGCAGGATGAAATGGAATCCTGAAGTAGAAGATGGACATTTCAAGCAACAAAACACTAGAATGGGAATATGTTTAAACAACCCCCAAAACGATTATATATATATAAATATAAATGGAATCACATTTCAGGTTTTGAACATTGCTCAAATGGGGGTGCCCCCTAGTTAGGAGTTGGTTTAGTTTCACCTTATTGTCTAATGCGATATATCTGCCAAAAACCATATAGTTGACCTAGAACAAGCCAACTTAGCTATCTTGTGGGGACCCCACCTTGTGCTTCAGTTGGAATGACTGACCCTATTGGAGATACGGGTTTGCCCTTCCCTATGGGGTACTTCAATGGATTTGATTTGTGTTTTAACCAGCCATTAAAATGGGGATATTGTTGGATGAACATGGGCAGAAAAGGGTGATACATAGGGAATTTCTATGGCAATCTTCATAGAACATGATGACGAAGCATTTTTTGTTTGGCTTCCCGTTTTTTCAACTGCTAAAATATGTGCTGAATACAATGATAGGCCGTTAGGAAAACACCCTATCTTTGAACCAGTTTTTTTGGACCCCAAAAATAGATGGAGGACCTAAACCTCCAGTGAGTTCGGCTTATCTCCGTGCAGCTATGGCTATGCTTACGGGGTCATTACGACGTCGTTCATACTTTTCATTTGACATATCCCCAATACATCCCCACTTTATCACCATAAATTCCTACCCAAAAAGATGATCACATGTTCATATATGGGTATGTCTGAAAATGGGGTATACCCCCAATTCTAGTCATTTAGTAGGGATAATGATCATTAACCATTGGGTGTAGGGGTACACTATTTTCAGACAAACCCATATGTTACCCATAATATATCTTATAGTCATGGTAAACTCCATTGATCGCGGCATCCACCCGCACCATGGGTGCCCAGGTGGCAAAGCCGAAGGCGTTTGGGATGAACCTGTGATAGTTGTGCTGTGCGGAGTCCATTCCCCAAACAGATACAGTTCGGTGGTGCCCCAGTTGGGAATCGCTAACTTGGTTAATATCAACCAATATTAAACCAATATAAACCAATCCATATAACTTCAATTTCACTTGGTCACTTGGGTTTATGGTAACCTGTAGTTGACTGAAATTATAAACCAACAAAAAGCTGAGGGAACACCACCTTGTATGGAACTTAGGGCCAACATATGGCTAGCTTAGTCGGATATATGGGGGTATCATGGGAATAGAATGGATTTATAACTTGCCATACCCTCTGGTAAACTAACATAGCTATTGAACATGGCCATAGAAATAGTTGATTTACCCTTACCAGAGGGTAGCCTTTGAAAGTCATCGCTTTTGCGCCACCTCGAAACATCAGATGGTTCAATCCGATGATTCTGATCCAAACGTTCTTCCATGTTAGTATTCCCATGACGCTGTGATTTAATTGTGGTTTTTACTATTCCCATATATTCTTCTATAAGATTCCCATGGATATTTCCCATATGGGGGGTCAAAAAAACAGGGTGCCCCTCCCATATTGTTCCCATATATTTTCCCATATGATTTCCATATTTATTCCCATATGCATTCCATAGTATTCCCATACAATGTGAGGCCCCCCAGTTATAAGTTGGTTTATAAGCCCCAGTAACTATAGATGTTTCCATACCATAAACCATAGTGAAATTGGAGTTATGTGCACCAACCTAGCTATCGATTGGGGGCCTCACATTGTAGGTATTACTACCATTTTTTAACCATATTACTAGGAATTGATACCCAAACACTTCCTAAGAAGGTACGACTGGATCCATAGGGTTAGTATTCCCATAGCATTCCGTGATTTCTGCGGTTTTTCTCCACTCTCCGAATGTTTCTTTCGCAGGATCCCTGGGACGATGTGCTGGATGCCCTTGCAGTGCCTCGACCAAAAACGGCCGAAGCGGAGGGAGTTTTTTGTGGATGGCTACCCGGTAGTGGATGGGAAAATGGATGAAAATGGTACGTTTATGATTCTTATCCTATCCATATCCTATCCATGAATGGGAATAGTTCATCATTGGAGTAATAATAATAGATTCCAAATATGGTGTTTATGAATAATGACCATTAATAATGATATGGGAAATAATGACCATTCTATAGTTTATTTATGTTTACTACGAAAACGGATTAATAGATTCCAAATATGCGTTTTTTTTAATGACATATAAAATGAAAATGGTATTTATATATTCCTATCCATTAATAGATTCCTACGAAAATATGAAATGGATGTTTAGAGATAATTGACCTATAATGAATCCGATTCCAACTATGGTGATTGTCGCTATGTGAAATTGCCAAAGGGCAGTCATGGTTATCATCCAAGACAGGAGAGACGCCATAGTATTGTGTTTTTTTCCCCCAGTGGGAAATCCACTACCTGGGGAATCAGAAGGTTTTTTGGGGAGGGATTTCCGGCGGTTCCTTTGCAAATCCAAGGATGTATCATGGGAAATTCACCGAATAATGTGGATGATTTCCGGATGTAACCAGCCAAAATAGTTGTTATTTCTCCATGAAAGATGGGATAAGCCATGGGAATACACTGGGATAAGCCGTGGAAAAGTCCATGGGGATCCACCATGGTTTTTCGGTGATGGCATGATGGGTACCATGGGTTCCCGTGTGGAGCTGCAGCATAGCCAGTATAGCCTCAAACATGGTTCAGTTGGAACTGAAAGATATGGGTTTTGTCCAAACCTTGGTTCCCAAATATGACAATTTTAGTGGATGAACATGGCTTTTTGGAGGGATGACAGGTTGGCGAGAAAGGGATGATACCCCCATCACCTCCATCTATGTCACCCATCACATCTGAGAAGAGATGAGTTGCATGCGTAAATGGAAGTCCTTTGGATCTTGTCTGATTTTGTTTGCTGTAAGGCTGTAACATGCTGTAACCGTAATTGTTCAAAGTTGAGTGGCAAAATCGAATGCCCTCCGGTAAATAGACATGGCAGGGGGAGATCCCCTCTTTACAGGGTCATTTACATGCAACAATCATCTAAAAATCATCCAGAAGGGGAACATGTCATAGACATGTTTGATACCAGGGGTTAGTCGTGAAGATGGAAACTTGCAATTGACCAATTGACCAAGGGGTGCCTCACTAGTTTTTTGAGCTTCTGTCCCAAGTTCCAAGGACCAAGATCCAGACCACGGTGAAAATGGTGAAGGCAGCCAGGGCTATCCAACGGACATGGCCGTGGCTGTGGCAAGAATGCCAGACAGCAGCAGGGCTAGTGGGGACTCCAGCAACCCAGAAGATATCGAAGACCTCCCGGGACTATCTGATGCTCAACACACGACATCTATCCATCCAGAGCTACTCCGGAATCTGACTAGCAACAATGGGGTCAACACCATGGCAGTGGAAGAGATTGGGTCGATAGCGGAGGAGTCACAACCACAAACCGTTTTACCCACTTATGTGTCAGCCGCAGCCCCCATAGACAGTCAGCAGCAGCTGGAGCAGCCAGCCGAACTAGTCCGAAATGTGTCGGAAGGCACCAGCAGCATTGCCGTTGATGATATTGGTCTCATTGCAGATCAAACAGAAGCAAACACTGCTGCAACTCTTCCAACCCAGCAGCCTGCTGCAGTACAAAGAAATGAGTCAGGAGAGAGCAGCGGAGTGAGCAGCATAGCAGTGGAAGAGATTGGGTCGATAGCGGAGGAGTCACAACCACAGACCGTTTTACCCACTTATGTGTCAGCAGCAGACCCCATAGACAGTCAGCAGCAGCTGGAGCAGCCAGCCGAACTAGTCCGAAATGTGTCGGAAGGCACCGGCAGCATTGCCGTTGATGATATTGGTCTCACTGCAGATCAAGCAGAAGCAAAGACCTCTGCAACTCTTTCAACCCAGCAGCCTTCCGCAGTACAAAGAAATGAGTCAGGAGAGAGCAGCGGGGCGAGCAGCATAGCAGTGGAAGAGATTGGGTTGATAGCAGAGGAGAGGGAACCACAGGCTGCTTTGCCTACTTATGGGTCAGCCGCAGCCCCCATAGACAGTCAGCAGCAGCTGGAGCAGCCAGCCAAACTAGACGGAAATGTATCGGAAGGCTCTAGCATTGCTGCAGATCAAACAGAAGCAAACACTGCTGCAACTCTTCCAACCCAGCAGCCTGCTGCAGTACAAAGAAATGAGTCAGGAGAGAGCAGCGGGGCGAGCAGCATAGCAGTGGAAGAGATTGGGTTGATAGCAGAGGAGAGGGAACCACTGGCTACTTTTCCTACTTATGGGTCAGCCGCAGCCCCCATAGACAGTCAGCAGCAGCTGGAGCAGCCAGCCGAACTAGTCCGAAATGTGTCGGAAGGCACCGGCAGCATTGCCGTTGATGATATTGGTCTCATTGCAGATCAAGCAGAAGCAAAGACTCCTGCAACTCTTTCAACCCAGCAGCCTGCTGCACTGCAAAGAAACGTGTCAGGAGAGAGCAGCGGTGTGAGCAGCATAGCAGTGGAAGAGATTGGGTTGATAGCAGAGGAGACAGAACCAAAGGTTGAGTTTCGAAGCTCTATGTCAGCACTTGCACAGACAGCTCCCAGAAAGTTGTCTGACAGCAGTGGTGATAGCAGCGTTGCTGCTGCTGAACTATCAGCCTTGGCCATCACTCCTCGACAGCCACCGGCTGGAAGTGCTGAAACTTGGCTCCGTGATGGGAGGGGCTGTCCTGGCAAAATAGGTTGCTCATGTTCTTCATTTGGCTGGTTATTTCAAACCGTTTTACATGTTTTTTGTTTGTAAGATTGTTCAAACATGTTCAACCAATGAAATGGGATGACTATACCAAATGATGAGAATATCTTTCGGGGGGGGTACCACCAACTGGCAACTGGTAATGTTGGTTTATTTGTAAGTTCCCTGGCAGAACTGATGACATGTTGTGATGTAAATAGGTGCAGTGTCCTGCTTTTGGCAATTTCACGTCATGTTTCCGTGTGCCCAGTTTCATTTCCCATGCAACCTATACCTGTATCAGCCTGTATCCCTTTACAACTGTTAGGTCGAATTGCTTTGTTGGGATACAGGTAACGAAGGCTGTCTCGAAAACTGAAATATTTAATCATGTTTAATCTTTGATAAAACCATATATAAAACGTTCCCTTGTTTGAAATCATTTTTTGTTGCTCTTTTCTTCTGCTGTAGGAGTTCATAATATAGAAAGGTGCGCCATGATGTCATTACTGATATATCCATGTCGAATTTCAGCAATGTGATTCTCTGGCTGCCCTGGTATAGTGAACATTCAAAACAGATGGCAAATTTGAGCTTGCAGATGCCAAGATGTGCGACCAGTGTGCTTAGGGTACCGCCAACCCAGGATTTAGTGTCTCTGAAAGTGGATAGAATGTGGAAAAAAAAACCCTCAAATGGCCATTCGAATGGGTAAAATAATGGTAAAAAATCAGACAAATGCAACTGGTCGCAGGTCTCTTTTCCCAGAAATCCCAGGATTTCGCGCTGTTTGGACATCGAAAGAAGAATTAGTGGGCAGTCGAATCTTCCCAGTGACTCCCTCACCATTCAGGTGATGCTTTTTTGTTCATTGTCTCCACGCAGATGAACTCAGATGGCATGTCATGGCACTTTCCATTGGGTCTTTCCCAGGCCATATGTATCCATACGTATGTTTTTGTGGTTTTTAGGTCGGCTGGACTCGGGTGAGAAGCTATCTGGATGTTGGTTGCTCACAGCTGTGACGACGATTTTATTTACGATTAGGTGGAAAGAGTTCCAAACAAAACAGCTGCGCTCATTTTGCGTATGATCAGATTGGGGCAAGTTGCCCTCTAAGTCCTTTAGGGCCCTGAACCAAAGCAAACTTGCTTTATTTGCTTATATTTGCCTCGATTATCTATGGTTTAGATACATCGAACTAGTCAGATGGGGTGAATCTAAACCTAACTTTGGTTACTACTAGGTTAATATGGTTTCTGGTAGATATATCAAACTTGATAGGGTGTAAAACTAGTTCGATATATACTATAGACTATACACCATAATTAAATCCCGTCAACCACATCACACTTATGATTTATTGTGGTCATGTATGGTTCATGAGCCACGCGAGATAGCTATGTTGATTTATAAATCCAATAACTATGGTTATTATGTATATAATGATAAAATGTTTATGACACTTGTAACTAGCTTAGTTACCAAACCTCATTGTGACACCAAAAAAGCACATGGGATATATGGATATAAGATAACTATATATATATAGTTTATAAACACCATGAACTATACTTATTTTCGTATCATGAACCATCGTGTCTGGCCCCACGGCTTGGTCCTCGGCCAAGGACGCCCCGCAAACTTCGCTGTCTCCGCCGACTTCAGCTCAACGGCCACAACCAGGTGAGAGTCGGCAGGTTGAGAGATCGGGAATGGGTCAAAAATTCTATAGACAAAGGGGACCACAGATTGACTTGTCCATTTTTGTACCACCTAAGTATTGGGGGACCAATTTTGATTCATATCCGTATGAATAATTACAGTTGTGGCCCGTTTCACGGTTAGAACTGGCAAAGAAATGCCCGTTTAAGTGATATTTTTCACCAACCAGTTGCAGGAGTCATTTCATCTCATTTAAAACTGTTAAGGGCTATAACTTGAAATATTGGATTTATAGGATATCGGGACATATGGTGATATAATGGGGATATCATAGAGCTAGAGGTGACAATTGAATAAAACATAAATGTTTTTTTTAACCATGGGGTCAAGCCACTGAGTTGTCGTGGTTAATGACTTCATAGTTATAAGATGTTTTAAGCCATTTATAAATGGGATAAGCCATGAATTGGGGACGAATCCATGGGATGATCCTCCACTTGGCGAATTTCTGGGATATCTCGGATGTGCTGAGCCGATGATTTTTGATATGGGATGATAACCAGGATATTTTTTTTAATGGAAAATTCCTTGATGAAGTATTGGATTATATATATATAGATATATTTATATATATATATACATAATATGGGATGTTTAGATATGTGTTTAGATAACTTGTTATGATCATTCCATAATAATGGATATAACATGGATATAGTGAATACCCTCTGGCTATTTAGCAGTTCGCCATTATAGATGACCCATAGAAATAGATGGTTTACCTATTTAAAATGGTGGATCTTTCGATGGCTATGTTAAATAACCAGATGGTAATAACGGACAATAGTGGATGTTTGGCCTTCTCTTAGCCAGAAATCGACTTAAGAATATGTTTCATTTATATGTGGGGATCCTTAAGCAAATCCAAGTTGTACTTGACATGTGACCTTTCCCCCAGAAGCTGAGAGATAACTTCCATAATTGTATCTATACTATGTATACATATACCCGACCTAAGTCCAAGTGCACCAGCAAGTATCAGCGTCAGACATGCTTTCCCCGTTAAACAGGCTACTTGATGCTACTTGCGCGGTGAATATCCCCAGTTCGGCGAGATCCCAAGTTGTGTTGATGTTGATGAATGTCCCGTTTTTGAGATGTTCATGATGGCAATATCCATGTTGAGTAGCTAAAAAAGCTGAAAGAAAAAGTGGCAAATCCATGCAAATCCTAATTCCAGATAGCTAAAATTCATACTTTTTGTTGGTGAGATCCCCAAAGTTTGGTTCGTTAGATGCCAATGTTGGTTAAGTCTGTCTTTCGTTGTGGTTGGTTACTATCCCGAGTTTGCTTGATTATACCCCAAGTTGAACCAGATTTTTGTTTGATTACTGTATTATCCCAATTTTGATTCTTCCAGCCGTTGGACCATGAAATCCTTGTGTTTTTTTTTCCGGCATGTGTTTCAGGTACAGACTCAAGTTCCGAGTACGATAGCTCCGAGTACGAAAGCTACGAGGAGCCGCCCAGAAATGTGGGGCGATTTTTTTTCGGAGCCAACAAGATGTGTGTTTTTTCACATGGGCAAAATGAATGCAAATGACCCGTGGTTAGCATTTTCATGGGGATCATGTTTTCAAAAAATGTCGGGTGATAAAAACAGTCCCGAATGGTCAACGAGTAGCTTCGGAATCGGAGAATCTGGTTGCTGAGGCTTGTTGCTGAGGATGTGAATCTCTATTTTCTGAAGTGGCCATAGCCACAGGATGATCTTCGGTCAGTTGACTGGTGGGTATAACATGGTATGACTATGTATGAAATGTGAACCTCCAAAAGTTGGAGTATAACCCCTACAACTATGGTTATGCAAGCCACTGATTACTGGAACTGCGCTTCCAAGTCGTATTCCCACGTTCCTTTTTGTTCAGCCCGAGTTGCAGGAAAGGAAGAATCTGTACAACAAAAACTTCAACATGATTGCGCAAACATTTGAATGAACTTTTTTTGGAAGAGAAAACCTGTCGAACAGATACACATACATATTGACAGAAAGTGGGAAGCCAACTTGCCCATTTTGGTATCTCCAAACTCCAAACACCCGGTTTCGCATCATTTCAATTCATAAATCAGCTGTAACAGGGGATGAAGAAACAGCTTCCCTTCGTGAGGAATCAGAAGACGAGGCCTTTTGCGAGTCGAGAAATTTTCGTTGGGGGATGGTTGATTTAGTGATGTCTGATGTGATGTCTGTGGTTTGTTTGGCCAGACTTTCATGATTCATGGTTGTGTTGTGTGTTGTGTTCACTTCGTGATTCGTGTGTGTGTGTGTTTTGCTGGGATATGCTGGGATAAACATAAAAATCAGCGTGAAGAAATCCGCCCACAGGCTCTTTCTTTTCAGTTCAACCTCACGTCCAAGTTCCATTTGGCTTTGTCTTGTTGGTAAAACCAGCCAATTTTGATTGGTTTTCGCTGCTAAACTAACCATAAATTGGCGGCGCATATCCTCCCTTTTCAGACACACCCATCTATTTTCAAGCTCTTTCCTTCACCAAGTATCATGGAGTCAAGGTACTAACAGGTCGACGGGTAGGAGGAAACTCTGCAATTCGCAGGGTTTCAGGGTACTAACAATGCATGGCTATCGCTCTGGGGCCAACAAGTGGTACATAGTTCCCTTCTTGTCCAGTATTTTTTTTTGATCTTTGTGGCATAAGATACATGCAGATAAGGACCTACTGTATCTTTTGAACATGATAGATTTGTTTGAGTTATTATTCAAGGACCCAGCGTTCTGAGCAGAACACCCCCAACATGATTTATCACCACGAAATTTGATAACCCCCCACATGACCCATCGCGGATTCATTTCACCAACATCAAGCATAGACTGCGAAGCCTCCAAAGTAAACAAAACGGCTTTTTAAATCCATCCAACTTTTAAACACAATTCAGCCATATTCAGCCTAGTTTCAAGAAAGTTACCTGGTCGTACTGTGAGCCACTTTGTATGGGTACGTGAGCCACTTAGTGACACAGGTTAGTCACGCTGGTTAGTAAGTCCGATTTTTGTGTATTTTTGGTGTGTTTGATTGCTTGGAAGTGTAGTTCCAGTGAACTAAGTGGATAAATTTCACCATAGTTACAGTGGTTGTATCCCAATTTATGCTTTAGTTCACTATGGTTATAGCCTATATAACCATAAAAATAACCTCAACGGCACTCCCAAGTGCAGTGGTATGGGATTACCTCCAGAAAGCCGCGCCATCCTTCCATTCTGTTGTCCCGTTAGTAAGCAGGCAGCCGAAGGCGGGCTCCGGGGTTACATCGGGATTACATGGGAACATGGAGGGTTTACGAAGTCATGGGTTACCCCCAAATCATCCAGTCGTCATGGATGATCATTTTAGTACTCCCCGAAACTTCAGAAACTCCGATACATAGCTACCCCCCACGAAAATATGTTTGACAAATCCTACTAAGAGAGTGAAGATTGTTTCTACCTCTTTTTTTTGGGGGGGGTTACGACCAATAATCGTTACGGGGGTTTCAGCATGTTTCAGCAACCAGCTGGCTGGGACGACGGTGGATCCCCTAAGAAACGCCCTGTTTTTCCTTGGTGGTTGATGAAGTTTCAAATGTGTTTTACTGATCAAAACTGCTTGGTGGTTTCAAAGATGCTTGGTGGCACAAAAAACTACAATTTCACTAGGGTTTATGGTACTTAATAGTTACATAGGGGTTATAAACCAAATATATACTCAGGGTTTCAAACATGAATTATAACCCCATTGACGAACTCCATCACTTGAAAAAGATGGTTATTGCACCACCCAGAAAATAGTGTCATCTTTTTGGAGGCATGGCTCAACCACCACCTCATATATCTGAAGTGTCAGCATGAGCAAAACATGAACTTGACAGCGGCAACATCCCGATTCGAACATATCTCCGTTGTACGTGATCTAAATGTATGGCAAAAGTCTGATGTTTCTACAAGCTGCTTGCCGGTCAGCAGCCAGCGGTTTTTTCAGCGATGAGGGGAGCCGGCTGGAGAGTCGGATGCCCGACATGTTCCGCAAAGAGATGGATATCCCAAAATGGCGATGATCAAACATAGGATTCTTGGGTGCAATATTTTGAGACAAAGCCATTTCAGTGTTTTATCCAGGAACACGTAATATTTCTCAAAAGAAGTGTATTCTCCCAACATCCCGTTGAACAACAGCATTTAACCACACAGTCGGCGGAAGTTGTCGGCGCAAGAAATCCATGTTTTCAACGCATGGTGCCCCGGATGTCCTGTCAGGAAGGGATGCAGAAATTGTTGTTGCAAATATGGCGCTGCCGACGACGTTTGGGGCAGCAACATGGGCTACGACGAAGACCCCATACTCAAGTGTAACTATGTGGTTTCCATATCATGGTGTATGTGGTTGAATCTTTTACAAATGCCTTGGGCATGTATCATCATGTCTATATACACCAGACGGAGTAATAGAAACTATGTACTCCATGTATGGTATATTTACCTACATTTGGTTGATTTTTAGGGCACATGTTGGTAAATATTCCATACATGGAGCATATGGGTATAGTAAAATAGCCTTGATGAGTTTGATTCGGTTTTCTTGTGGCTTGATGCTTTTGCCCATGTTTGTTGCTGGCAACCTTAGTGTAGTAGGTCACTCCCAGCGATGTGTTGCTTTTAACTGCTTTTTAAGCCCATGACTAGTTCGTTGTCCCCCTAGTCAACCAAACGTTAACCACATTATATATATATATATTTTTTATATTATATTACATCTATGAAAAAAACTAAATATGTATAATATAAAATATATATATATTAATATATTATATTCATATATATATATTACCTTGTTGGGGGCCTCACCTTGCCAGGATTCAACAGAGCCCGCAACCCAGAGAAAACCGCACGCAACCGCTCTTCAAAGCGGTGGATGGTTCGAAATCCTGCACCGATGGTTGGTTTATCCCATTAGCCTCTGATAAATCAATGGGAGATCTCCAGGATCCAACAGATTGGAGGTACGTAAACGTACCATATGTAAACGGCCATATGAATTGAGGGTATATCCCCTGAAATGGAATGGCCTAAAAAATAGGCCAAACATATATGGTAGGTACCTCCAATTTAGGTTCCTGAAATGGCCATTGAGTAAACGTCTTGACATAACGAAATGGAACATCACAATGTTTAAAATCACCATTTTTAATATGTGTTTTTTTCGACTGGGCCATTTTCAAGTTCGCGAACTGTTTGTTTACCAGAGGGTATAAGGTTTCAACCATCCGTTTGGTGGTGCAGGATATCGCAACCATCCACAGTCTGGCTATTAGATGCGGGCATAGATCTGTTCATAGCTATTTGAATGATATTTGTTATATTTATTTGAATGACCTCTGATTATGGCTATTAACTGGGAAACAATATATCATTAAGCATTGGGTGTACCTATAAAGCTAATTATATATTATTTCCAGAATCCATATGTCCCCATCCAGATATTTTCTTCGGGACAAACCCTCTGAGATCATCTCAGATCTGAGGTCAATGGCTCGAACAACTCGACCCATTGATACTGAATAGAAATCGAGATACGGTGATGATCAAAAAAATATCAAAAAATATAATAGTGTGTTATTATTATAATTATAATATATATATATATATTGATTTATCATTACATTCTCCCTAAAATGAATTGGATATACTCGCTTATAGCGAACTCACCCCTCCCGACACATTCTTGCGTTTAATTGGGGGGGGACTTCCTGGGAAAGTCGCCCCAGATTGCGTTTAGTTGCTGTGGATCGATTGTATAAGATAGAAAATGATGCTTTGGTGAATTTGTTTTTGGTCATGCCTAGCTTATTTATGTGACCGTCGAGCAAATCCAGTTACGTATTTATATATGTTTATATGTCGGATTTGTTACTAGGCTATTGTTGGGCTGATACTGGGCTGTTACTAAATGGTTGCCGGATATTACCATGGGCAACGTACAAAATGCTGCTGAGCTGCTACTAGATTGCTTCTAGATTCTTGCTAGAGATTTGCTGTCGGGCTGGTGGTAAATTGCTGCTAAAATTGAGGGGTTTCTAATTTTTTTTTTTTAAGAAAAACAGAATTTGGCCACATAAAATAATTGCAAAAATATTGAATTGAATTATAAATTAAATTCCTATATTTTTTAAAAAATATTTTGAAATAAGAATGATTTTTTAAAAATATATTTATAATAATTTGAATATTTGAATATAATATGTTTTAAAAAATAATATATCTAAATTATATATATATATATTTAATTTTTGATATTATAATATATTATTTTAATAATATTTTTTTATAATTTAATTTTATTATAATAATTTATATATTTATTTATATTAAATATAAATAATGATAGAAAAATAAT
>Ga0126342_10013297_pt1 | contig 14601 bp, 11 predicted proteins | sample Cyp1metagenome_FD_92528 | JGI IMG/M metagenome (GOLD analysis project Ga0126342, IMG submission 92528) | Coral microbial communities from Lord Howe Island, Old Settlement Bay, Australia - Cyphastrea 1 metagenome | ecosystem: Host-associated > Invertebrates > Cnidaria > Coral ... | reverse complement strand
CCTGACCCTGGAACGGCGAGAGGATGGTCAATTGGGGTCCCCATAGCAAAGTAGTGAGACTACGGCTGATAACCTGTATTTTACCAGGTCAGCCAACAATAGTTACAATAACTAGTGGGGCAACAACAAACCGGTAAGCACTCAGCTCTTTTGAACCAACGCTACAGAGTAGTACGATGACCTATATGATACATGGTTTTACTGCAGGAGTTTTTACAAATAGATAGATAGATGGATAGATAGATAGATAGATAGATGGATAGATGGATAGATGGATAGATAGATATCCATATTATGCACACAGACACACCACCATTATGCCTGTCTTCCTACGGCCAAAATCCAGGGTCGAATCCAGGCCACCTCAGCCATTCTGATTGGCTATACCTCCAATATGTGTCTGAAAATAGTGTACCCCTGTGTACCCAATGGTTTTGCTGATCATTATCCCGTTTTTAAATGGCTATTTCATTGGGAATATACCCTATTTTCAGACAAACCCATATGGGTCTTTGCTTTCCGTTGGGTTTATCAAGGTTTATTTATGTATGCTGCTACTGTAATTATCGTGTCAAGCTATACATGATGTCCTCCGAACACACACACAGCACAAAAAAGGATGCGCTTTTCAAATCCATGCGTACCCAGGAAAAACATGGAAAAACCATGGGTGTAGTGTGTAATTCAATTGTGTGTGTGTGTGTGTCACTTATTTGTAGCGTGAAAGTATGGATAGGTATAACATGGTATAACATCCCTGCAACGACATAGGCGACACACCCACTAAAATACCAACATCTTCATGTGATGGTGGACTAACATCGCCAGCATTGGCAAATGGGAGTCCCAACCATGCGCGCACATGACTCAGCCGGCCACTCGAGCCAACAAAAATAGCAGCTGCAGAAAACCCTGTGAAGCCCTTGAAGCTCACTGAAAGCCTTGTAAAACTTCTACCTCCATCACTTCTATGAGTCCAGCAAAAACCCAAGGCGCATAAAAACTGAAGCCATCACCCGTTGTGCGCTGTCATCTGGTTGGCCTCATTTACGAGCCATTTCCAGCCAGAGTAATTTGCCAACATCATTGGGAAATCACATGTAGTTTCAACCCAATTTCGACCAAACAACTCATGTTATTGGGTATTTTTCATGACTTTTTTGAGGCTGCAAACCTGTTCCAGATCCCAATATCCTCGCTGAGGTTCGCGTAAAGGACATCTCCAACTGACGATTCAAAAGGTTGGTGGCTTGCACTGCCATAAATACCCACCAATAATAATAGTATCAATAGTGGCAATAGTAGCAAACACATATTTTTTGATGATGATGATGATGAGATGATGATGATGATGATGATGTTGTGATGATGATGATGATGATGATGATGCTGATGCTGATGATGATGATGATGATTATGATGATAATGATGATAATGATGATGATGATTATGATTATGATGATAATGATGATAATGATGATAATGATGATAATGATGATAATGATGATGATGATGATCATCATCATCATCATCATCCCACTTGCTGGATGGAGATCAAAGCGCTGGTACTTGCCACGGTGAAGATCAATTTGCCACCGGCGATGTCGAGTTCATCCTGCCAACTTGGGGTTGTCTGACAGTGGGGAGCCCACAAAATCTGTGCCATATTAGGGTATTCCCTGCATGATATAATATACATTTACAGTACATATACTGTGAACCCACCAGGCAACAGTAGATTTCGCCGCATTTTTTTTTGTGCTGGATCAGCATCTGCTCCTGTCCACATGAACGGTTTGCCGACGGGTGTTGCAAGGAGCTTGCTACCGTCATGGATGATTCATTCAGGGCACGGCTCCCAGAGATACTGTGACTCACCCATTGAAGAGCCTCACTCTAGCACACAATTCATGAAAAAATGACATGAAAGAATGAAGTGATTGACATGAATGAATGCATGCATGAATGATCGAATGAACGAACGAACAAACGAATGAATGAATATCAATCAATCAATGAACGAACGAACAAATGAACGCACGAACAAATAACATCCGCAAATATTGTCCAAGACAGTAAAAACATGGAGACATACCCACAAGTTGCCCAGCTGGCGACCCATGGCGAACAAACTGCACTTGGTATTATACAAACAGTAGCCCACAAAAAACATGTCATATCATATCCCACTAAAGTAGTGATGAGTGACAAATATGTGATAGTTTACTTTTCTATACTTTTCTATCTTTTTGAGGGACGACTATACTATCCAGTTTCGGGGGGAAGAAGGAAAAACCATAGAAACACGCATAAAGTGAGCCCTGCCCATGCCATGTACAACGTTGATGCCGCCCAGGTCATTTGCTGCATGAGCCATGATCAACCGCACCAACCCCAGATAGAACAGTTGGGAAAAAAAGAAGCGCCGAGATGATTTAAATTACCCTCTGGTAAACTAACATAACTATGGAAAATCACCATTTTTGATGGAAAATCAACTATAAATGGCCAGTTTCAATGGCTATGTTAGTTTACCAGAGGGTTATTTCCAAGATAAAACATCATCTTCAATTCACTACATCCAATCAATTCAGGAATGCCTATGTATAGCATCAACAACAATGGAACATATATGTTGTGTCTCATTGAAATGACCCGGGGCTCAGCACCAACCGTGCCAAGGCGCTAGGCCGCCTGGTTTCAACGGCTCCCTATTACTAAACACCCACCCACAAAAATAATGATGTTATTGCGTTTCGGATTTGTTGCGTATGTCATATGAGGGAATGGAATATTGCTTGAATCACGTTTGGTAATGCAACATCATCTGGTTTGATGACTTTCCCATTGCTGTTCAAAGTTCACAAAGGATATCGCAGGACGTTCCATGATTTTCCATTGCCAACCAAGATGTTCCGATCAATTTTCCATCATCATCGTTCCGATGGATTTTCATGTTTGTTCCATGAATTTTCATGGTGTTTCGATCGATTTTCATGATTTCTCCAGGATTTTCCCAGTTTTGGTTGACCATTTTCTGCCATGGCATCCATGGCCTTGGCGCCTTGGCGCCTTGGCCGTGCCAGCCGTGCCCTCAAAAGGCGGCGGCCGTGGCGAGCTGTGCCAAGCGCTGCTGCAGTTGCGAGGCCTTGGATCTGGCGACGTCCACGAGGTCAGCCAGGATGCCTGGGGATATGCTGGTGACAATGGGGAGATCATGGGTCAATGGATTGGTTTAAGATGGTTTAAGGGAAAATTGACAGGAATTTTACAATATTTCAATGGGAAAATGTATGGTTTCCGGTTAAGATTTTCCCAACAAAACCAATCCATTGATCATGGGGATATAGTTGGGATACTATAGCCATAGCCCAATGGAAAATCACCATTTATAGTGAAATTTCCCATGAAAAATTGTGATTTTCCATAATTATACTGGTTGGTGCTTAAAAAACAATCTTGAATCATACGAGTTCGTCAATGGGAAGGATGACATCCCATATATTATGGAAAATAATCCAAATGTTCCAAACCACCAACCAGATTATATATAATGTATATGAACTAATGAAGATACATGTTTGGGATCCAACAGGGATATTGTGGGGATAAAATGGAATAAACTAACAGTTCGATGTGGAAAATCCACCATTTAAGTAGATTCAGATCATTTTCCGAATCTGAAACCATGGGTTTTCTACGTCTGGGAGTTTGTTTACCCTGGGAGTAACTTAACCAACAAATACCCTGGGCGCTTCATGGGATTGTGGGGATGTAGCTGGTGCCGGCGTCGCTGGTACCCGGATGTTGAATCCCCATGAGATGATGATATTTTTGTAGCGGTATGATGCTTATTGGCTTCAATATTGTGCTTAAATGTGCTTAATGATGGTGTAATCCCCCAAAAAAAAACTGGCAATTGAAACGGATGAGCATGGTTATAGAGTCTTTTCGTGATTAAATGAGGGATTGTCCATTGCCATAATTAGTTCATTACATGTCATTCCTGGAAGGTATCTAAACTCCGGTAATCAATTTCCACGTTGGATTCGCCAAAAGTCAAGCAATTCGGACATCTTCGGACCATGCCGGGTGGGATTTGTCAATGAGACCTATACTGGTTGGTGGGTGACCTAGCCCTCTGAAAAATATGAGTCAATTGGGATCATGACATTCCCAAGATATGGCAAAAAATAATCCAGCCATGTTCCAAAGCACCAACCAGTGCAACCAGTATATGTTTTTCCCATTTTTTCCCCCCCAAACTATCCAAGAACCCAAGCATGGCAAATGGCAAATGGCATATAGGATGGCCTTCAGCCTGCGCTTTGATGATGGCCTGCAACAAAGACTCCAAATCCTGGCGCCGAGGCGACCACGGGGAACCCTGGCACCACCCACCCGGAGAAAAAAAAAACATCGTGAACAGGTCAGACTAAGAATCGTTCTCCCAGGGTGGATACCATGATGTGCACAAACTGCAACAAACTGCAACAAACTGCAAGCAGGTGATGAAGTCTGCATGGCCCTTGATTGATGCACCCCTCGCGATATTCAAAGATATTTTTAGGGAAAGCCATCGCTGTGATATCTGTGATATCTGTGATCACAATGAGTAACAGCTTGGATCATTCCGATATTTTGGCGAAACCTCCATCAACAGACTCTCTCTGAACGAGATCTGATGACCTGAGATACATTGAGAATCATAAAGAGATACGATGATGATATGATTATATGATTAACAGAATTCATTGTATAAATTTGTATAATAAATATCATAATGTATAACTACACACCTAAATGTCGATTAACACAAATCATGTTTTATAATTATATACAATATTGTACAGCATACCGAAATGTCGTCCTTTCCAATGTCCGTGCAAGAGCAGGAAATGAGCACTTCCGCTGGGCTTTTGCATCTAACAGTAAGTCATCATTGAGGCTCTGGGTCAGCTGCACCATCGGATGAATATGAATATCTTTGTCACACAGACGTGGAGTGAAATGTAGGTTTCCAAAGTCATAGGGGTATGCCCCCAAATCATCCAATATGAGGCCATTTGAGTACATATGTTTTTTTGGTATTTTTTAGTATCAAAGCCTATGGTTTTGTGGATCTCCCATTTTAAGACATCTCCATATTATGGGGGTTTCCTAAAATGGGAGATATGTATCCATATGTGTGCTACGGTTGCGCACAATCTAGCCGTTGTCTAGCTGCAACACTAGCTTTTGTGTTTCCACTTGTTGCCCAAAGTTCGCATCTGGGTGACACCAGCGGGGCACTGTTTTCAAGGGACTAGCGACCGATTGGCAGCGCGAACTTAATTTCCAGAAAACGGACCGGTGATCAATGAAACAGGCTGTGAATTTCTTGATCAAACCCTTCTGTCAAAACATCTAGTGCGAAACTACTGCCCAGCAAGTGCTTCCGTTGGGAAAACATGGGAAAACCATTTTCACTGCGTATATGCGTGACCCCGCTTCTAAAACATATGTAAAACAAACAAATCTGAATTCTAACTCGTCTCCTGCTCCAAAACTTCAGATAAGAAACTTTGCACGGATCCCAGATGAGAAAAATAAACACTTGCAGCACAGATAGTGTCAAATGTGGCCAAAGAAACCAGGCGGCATCTAGAAATCAACCAAAATAAACCAGGCATGTGGGATTCCTGGCATCTGGTGCTGTTCCCAGTCCTCCTTTTCTAGAGCTGCTTGCAACAAGCTGCCCAACTCCGACTCATCCCCTGGCAATGTTCTGAAGGCAATTTGAACATCCAGAAAAGGGGGAGTTCCTTTCATGTCCGGTAACATTATATGTTTCCCTTGATCCAATTCAGGGATTCATGGATTCCTTGAATGGGCTTCCCCTGCTCACTACAGATCGTGTAGCATAGGTAGCTTTTGGATGGTTTTGGGATGAAAGTCCAAACATCGGTGCTAAGATGGGTGAAAGGCTTATGTTTGAAACTCTTTGCTCACCCACAACTTCAAAGGGTAATATACATCACATTCATCATGCATCACAACAAAATTCATTCTTCCTTTGAAACCGTCATGTCGCATGCCACCGCAAACTTGTCGCCAGCTTCGTGATATGCGGTGGCTCTTTTTTGTCTGGTTGTCTGGCTGGCGAAGGGAAAATGATTGATAGCCTTATGGCTGTCAATCAGGTTGAACGACTGGGCTCAAAGTTGCCCAGCGCATCCAAGTGGACATCGCACAAGTCACGACATAGATTGGAGGACCAGAAGTATACTCGACAGAACCAAATGTTGATGTGCAAAATCATTCGCATCATGCAGCAACAACCTGGGAAAGTTAGAGAGTACACGCGCGCTCTCCAAGCCTTTGTATGCCAAATCCTTCCAGTCATACCCTTTCTTCTACGTGACCTGTCAACTTCTACAGCTTTCCAGCAAAAAGCCGTCATGGCCGACTGATTGAGCTGATGGCAAAAAGGTATGGCAGAATTCAGATTAAGTTTCAAACATGTCTCCGATCTAAAAGTCTCTCGATTTGGGAACCGGCACTCATTTGAGATTCCGGAACCACTACGCAAAACGAAGAGTCTCCACTTCAAACACCTCTCCAGCCCTGGGTGAGGTAGCAGCAATTGGAAGAGCTGGCACGCGCTGGTGGGGGGAAGTGAAGCAAAATAAATGAACCAATAAGTAACCATATCTGTATATATATATAGATAGATTGTCTTCGATCATAATATATAATTGCTGCTCAACATGGCTCATTTATATTCATATTATCAATTCCATCATTCCTTGTAGATGTTGGGTGATTCTGGATATCTCTGCAGATAAATTTTGAAGGGGCCCCATCACCACCGTTATGGTTGGTTATATCCCTACAGTATGATATCTCTATCCCTAGGATATCCTAGTAAAACCCTAACAATTAAGCAGCCATTAACCTACAAGTACAAGGTGGGCTCCGCCACTTATAACTTGGTTTATAGACTCCAGTATAAGTATAGATATATCTGCCACAAAGCCTAGTTATATCAATTATAAACCAACTTAGCCAACACACTATCTATATGAAAATCTCATTGGCAAAGTGGTTGATATAGCCTCGTGTGAACTAACAGTTCGACGTGGAAAACACACTATTTGTAGATTCTTTTCCGAACGGGTTCCCATGGCTGTTACATCTACAGTATGTACAGGTTTACTATATCGGGTAACTTCACCAACAAATACATTGTGGTTGATGGAGATATTGCAAGGATATAATGATTATAATGGGGATATCCTAAAATGTACCCAAAAAGGGATGGTTTTATAGATTTTATAGTGAACAATTCTATTCAAATGATTTCAAATGGATGATGATTGGGGGATATTGGGGGTATCCCTATGACTTTGGGTCCCGCTCCATTTGTAGATGGGTTTTCCCAACGGGTCCCGCGTCCGACGTTTTCGACATCAAGCGACTCTTCCATCATCTGCAGGAGTTCAAATCCATCGCCATACTCACCGTCCACACCTGGATTTTTTGGCGCTGAGGCGGCGCTGGTGCCCCAAGCCGAAACATGCCGCGACATGGAGATGAAAAACCATCAACAGGGATGGAAGATGGATTTGAAGACACTAATGGATATGGGTATTCGATGATATTTGTACTTCGTAGTTGTACAGTGAATGCAGTAAGCCCAAATAATAGGGTACAGGACATCTACCGTTTATTATCAGGGTTTTCCAATGAAATCTGGTGGTTTCCTATCAAAAAATCTTCAACAGGCAATGATCGCCACAAAAAACCCAGGCTGTATAGTCCCTCAAGGTGAACACACAAGATCTTCGCTACTCTTCGGTACTTCAAAATGCGCCTACCGCTAAATCTGGGCGTGATGACTTGATGCGGGATTTTGTTTGGTATGGTTTTGTACCGGTTAATGTCGGGAAAAGATGGGTTCGCACGAGCGCCCAGGGGAAATATGGGAAGTCAACTTATGAGCAAAATTCCAGATTATGTGCAACCTTGCAGAAGCCTGCCCCTCGTAGACGATTCATTTCGGAAACGCCCGGCTCAAACTATAGGACGAAACAACCTCCACCCCAAGCCGAGATTTGTTGAGAAGGCCATTTCCAGACTATCTTTCAATTGATGGCTCCCTGAGCATGCATTGATTCCGGTTCGCTACAAGAGAGGTTGGGTCTTGGTTGGTTCCGATTTTGCATATCTTCAGCGGTGCGGGAGCTTTTTTAGGCATGGATCGGATCAGCATATGAAAATCCAAGATGTTTTTGGTGCAGGCCTACAGAAAGGGGCCTCAAGCAAGAGAAATCCCGGATCAAAGCTGCTACGCTGAACAACGTTTTTTGCGAACACGACTTTTGTTTGGGCGAAACGTATCGAAAAACCCGAGCTTGAATAAAGGACCCGCATTTTTGGCGACTGATGCTTCAGGCATTATTGTCAAACCATTGTTCGTAGACATTAGGGGATTGAACCATTACTTTAAATTGTGATCTCAAACCTTATTTTAATTTAATGAATCTACACAATACAACAACATAAGTCCAAAACAAATGAAAATAACATCATATTACAAAAAACATTTTCTCGCTACATGGTGGGAATCCCAGACCCACGTTTACACCTTCGCCATATCCTTCCCCAATCTTAGCAGAAATGGTTGGTTTGAACATTCCTAAACCGGAGGATATCGGAGGTCTATCAGTGAGCTTGCCAGCAACATGGCATTTCCCAAGGAGGTACCAAGAACATGGTAACATGAATCACCGTTCACACATCTTAACACTTCTGGCTAGTCTGTTGGGATCATCGAAATCGACATCTGCGAAATTCTCGTGGATTTCCGAGTGGATTTTGCACATCCCGGACTAAGGGTCCCAGTCAAGATGAGACGCGTCAATTCTGGTGGATTGACTGTTTGGGGGTAATGATTGTAATATATAAGTATACATATATACATAATATACTAAAAAAAAGAAGGAACACATGACTCTGCAATCCAAAATGGGGGTGGTTTGGCATACCATTGGTCATTGTTGACCTAAATTCATAAATTCTTCAATTGGTGAATCCCTCTATCAATCAACCAGTGGGTAAAGAACATTTTTTTTATCCAAGATGCTGATGATCCGTGTGGGAACTCCAATCACGTCCTCATAGGCCGCTAAAGCATTGTGTTGGCTGATGATAGTGCCTGTCCACACCGTGGCCGCTGGAAAAGGGAGCCCAAAAGCTTATAGATTATAGATGGTTTCAACCGCAAAAAAGGTCAATTGGGGTGAAAACGAGCCGTATTTGAAACCACCAACCTGTCCTCGTCTATAAGCATCACTTTCTGCCGCTAGCCTAGTCGACCTTCAACTATATAATGAAGAAGAGATTTTTTGCACATCCTAAAGGCGAACTTCTGAAAAAAAGGCCCTCTGTCGAAAGAAGGCCTTCGATATTTGGTGGTGAAAGGCCCTGACCCTGCAACTGGCGATACGATCCTTCCCTCCCTACCCGTTTCGGCCACCCTCGCCGACTGAAGAAACAACCATGAACCCGTGCCCGTCAATGATGCTGATGCCTGAGCAACAAAAACAATCTTGCCAGGGGAACGGTTTAATGTGGTTAAACAATAATAAACCATCCCCAAAATCACCATAAATGAATGGTAAAAACCATCAAAAATGTGGTGGTTTATGATTGTTTTACTCATATTAAACCATTTATTTTACCCTGCATTTCTCGTTCTTTACTTTTTCCTTCACCACTTCTGGAACGAAATCATGGCACTATCTGCATTGGTGGGTGCCCATAGCATTGATGCCCGGAGATCTACCTTTGGGATCCTTTGGGTGTTTTCAGATTGTAAGTTAGCGTTTGTATCAATAAGGTTTTTCATACCGTACCTTATTGCGTTGACAAAAGGAACAAACATTCACCCGAAGATTGAATACATCCAAGATCATCCAAGTAATGTTTTGCATGGGTCCCCAGATTGACCCCAATTTGGCCTAGATATTTCAGGATGGAAATCACAAAATGTGTTTCAGCAACTTAGTCAGTTGGCAATAGAACAAACCGGCCCTTACAAGGGATGGGGGTTAATAACCCTCCATAAGGCAATATTTGTTTGGTGGAAACCTGTGAGGGGCAGGAACCCTTAGGTTTGAATGTCTACAAATCTTTGTTGGTTTCGGCCATCACTTGACCATATGATCACTAAATAAACTGTCAGCCTGGCTTCCAGCAAAAACATGCGAAAACCACAAAACCACACTGCGAGCCACCTAAGCTACGCCTGAAAACACATCAAGCATTGATCATTGAACAACCATCCAAGGTGTAGCAGTGTTCACCTGCGGTTTGTCCTGAACATCAACTGCCGCCAAAAATCCCAAGTCCTTCAACCCGTTCTTGACAACGGTGACCTTCCGTATGACTGGTCTCCTTAGGACTTGGCCGCCCCAAAAGGAACATCTTCCTAGTAATTACATATTACATGTAATTACATGTTTATACATGTTTCACTTCCGGGAGTCCAGCTAAAAGGGAAACAATATGAGCTAGTAGATATGAATAATGGTAATGACACATCAAATATCCAATGATAAATGATAGATCGTTTTAAATAGACATGACAAATAATGAAAATTCATGAGCCATGAAGAACAATCACAAAAACAATACAAACTCGTGATACACTATGATAGGCAATGATACCATTGAACACACATGACATATAGCAATTCATAGCCTTAATAACCCCCGAATTGACCAATCTTTGTGTGATCTATTGATAATCTGGCCATCAATGATTGGAATCATCACTCTTTCGGGGACCGCCCTGCTGATAAGCTGCAGATTTACTAACCCAACAATTTGCAAGGTGGGTGTCTCCACAACCACCCTGGGTCGCATCATGTTTGGATTGCTAGATTTGCCAGTTTCCACAACTGTGGAATTCTCAATTGGGAAATGAACCCCCCCTCATAGACAACCTCCCAGGAAACCGTTGCTTCATTTTCGGATCTGTACATTTCAAGTTTCCATATAATCATTTAATGCTGGGTGGCTCTATTTGATCGGGGGACGGGATGAATTCGCAAAATCCAACAACAATCAACAACATTCCAACAACATATACCATACATTACCATACTATACCACTTGGAGGGCCGTTATAATTTGTAAGCCTTACCGCTAGTAGGGTTTCATATTGGGTTTATACCTCCCGTGGTCTAACACAGCAGTGGCAAACTTGTTCGAATTGGCAATCTTCGTTTGCTGCGTTAGTTTATCAGCTGGTGCTAGGTCAGTTCAGGTATCCTGGCAATGCCAAATCCCAAACCCCAGTTTATAAAAACAAAAATAGTGGATCGCCGTGTTAACACACTGGATGCTTAGCAATCTTGCAGGCTTCACAATCCAAGGATCTATATTGATGAATCAATGATATATATATATATATATATATATACAGTAAATTCATATATACTATCATAATACTATCAAGTGTGCCGTTTCCAAACTAGTAAGCAATTTCCTCCTCACACCTAGGTTAGTTGTGAATCCTGTTCAATCGATTCCATAGTTCCCCTTACTTCCACCATCATTTCCGGTGACGTCGTGGTGAGGTCATTGATGTACCTTGAGTTGCTGTGAAGATGTACCACGTCGCTTGATGTCATTTTATGATCGTGCTTCAACCAGCAGCAGCTGGTGCGTATATCCCCATCGTTGATGTTTGAATCTTTATCTCCTGCTGGTAGGTTCCGTGTCTTTTAGGCTCCAAGACTCCAAGATGCATCTTTTCTGGTCACATCTCGAGAGTTCAAAAATGATTCATCCAGATTACGTCCATTCAAACATCATTAAACATCAGTTAGCCCTAGGACATAGCACCATGTTTGATGAACTCCCCAAAAACAACCCTCGCCCATGACGGGTGGCTGGATGACAATGCTCACGAAGCCCTTGATATTCTTCAACTTCTCGGACATGTCACGACCCTTCTCAGGCCGTTCGTCGTTCAAGGCCATGAGCCGGTCATACCTAAATCCGCTGGGCCGAAAAAGACCGCGGGCGGTCCTTGGGGATTTGATTATCAACTGATTTCACTCGTGATTCATGAAAAGTGGTGGTTTAACATGGTTTAACCAGTACACATGGTGATTGAAGATTACTTTGCCATTAAACATTGGGACTTACTGGATTTACCATTCCCCAATTTAAGTTAGACCCTGGCAAGTATGGGAAGTTGATTTTCCTCTAAAAATTGATTATTTTCGAAGGGATGTTGCTTGAACACCCCTGCAATCGCATCGGAGGTCCTGAGTGCCGCTTTGGGAGCACATTCATGCTAATTATTACATAACATTTAAATTCAAGACTGCATGTATGCATATAAATTTGTATATGTGCAAATTCAGGTTAAGCGAGAGATAGAGACAAACAAATAAATACATACATAAATAAATAGAGTTACAAGGTGAAATAATTTTGGAGACATGGATGTCACATGATGCATACACAAACAAACGCACACACACACACATATATATTAAACCCTACACCAAAATCTATCTCTATACCTAGTCAGTCTACTTATCTACCTATCTAATCTATCTACCTTTCTATCTGCCTGTCTATCTACCTTTCTGGCCGCCCATCCATCCATCCATCCAACCAACCAATCAACCAACCAACCAACCACCGTGTGTACTGCACACATATCACATATCCTTAATTAATCTCAAGTGTGTATGTATATATATATATATATATGCATACATACATACATACATACATACATACATAACTAAATATGTTTGCGTGTTGATCCATACAATCTGTGATGTACATATCCAGCAGAACCATGCAGAACCATCAAAAACTAGCTTCGACTCCTGTTTATCCTATTTAATCAGCAGGGACCCCAGGACTCCCCCAGTGCAGCAAGCTGCTGCTGGATCACTTCTCGATCCCTCTCCTCCTTTATCGCCTTCGCATTCCACTCACCCACCAAGCTATCGGGCGCCACTGAATTCACCATACACACCCGGCCAACCGCAGAGACATCCAGCCCAAAGCTGGTGCCCGCAGAGCGGACGAACTGTGCCGTGAAGAAGTGCATGGTGTCCGCCTCGGCTAATTTCGCCACCGTCTGGGCGCGCATCAAGGACCTGTCGGACGCCGACCTGACCTCCTCTGGTGTCGGCGGCAGCACCTGTTCGGAGGCCGCCAACTTTGGCAGGGCCACTTCGAGCTCAGTCTCTTCATTGCAGCAGCACCACATGAAACCCACAGCTGCTCTTTTTTTCTCGGCCACGAGTGGAGCTGCCGTACTTTGTACGTGCAGTGTCTTGGCCGGAACGCTGGAGCCAAGATTCAAGAAAAGGAGGAACATTCAGGTTCAAACATATCAAATACATGAAAGTAATTCCGTTCTCCTAACAATAAACACGGCCAAACGAATGTCACCCAAAAATAGACAATTCCACTACTCAAAACCAGGGTTTGTAGGGTGATGATTATTCATTTGGATGAAGGCACCACTGAAGAATATGACGAGATAAAATACAAATTATATCCATGTAAAATGTATATAATATATAATCATTGTAGTATGTCACCTAGTCACAAGTGCCACAGCAAACAGAATTTCCTCCACTGGCAACTCCTTTTCATCCTCCACCTTTTAGTATCTTTTGCCATTCATCATGCATCATCATGCCACATCTCCAACATGCGGCCTGCCTGTCAGCGGAACTGAAGCACTCAGGCGATGATGGGAGGTGAGTCGACTTTGACCGTCTGATGGCCGTTGACCATCCAGGTACCAGGAACCGACACTGCCCTGCGGCGTAGGGAGCGATTCAACCACTTTGAGAAGGTGAAAGTTGTAGTCAGGGTCATAGCCATGGAATGCCGGACAATGTCGGAGCTTGAGGTTGGAGAAGGGTCTTCAGTTTGTACTTGTGGGGCTCAAAAAGTGTATGTTCGATCCCTGCGGCCATCTGTGAGCTGCGATCTTTGTTTCAGTCAATAGCGGTAACACTGGGGATACCCAAAATACCTCCAAATACCATGAACAAAATACCATAAAGTACCCCAAGCAACACAGGTGAGTCCGAATGTCTTTGGTATGTTGATCATTTTTTTGATGTCGTTGGTTTGTGTGAAAATAGGGCCCCCCAAAAAACCAAGCTATGCCCATCCATTAGAAACATATGATTCACCCTTGGATGTTTTTCGGGTAGCGATGCGATTTTCCCTTGCCGTCCCGCTGGCCTTGCGTCCAGTGAGATCTGGGGCCGCCTGGCGCGGGCCCAGGCCAACAGGCCAACAGGCCAACAGGCCCCTGGATGCTATATATTTATATATTTATATATATATATATCTACATATCTACATATCTATATATCTGTAATTATATCTATATATCTCGATAGGGATTTGTTTGGGGCCTGTACCCCTCATTCTTGGGTTTGCAAAACAACGATGTTTTTGGCGTCGACGCTGTTAAGGGGCCGTGTGCTGTCTCCATTTTTTCGGTTTTGTGTGTTCTTCTTGTCATTGTGATTGTGAACCGGGTGGGGGGGGTGGGGG
>Ga0126342_10013296_pt1 | contig 14601 bp, 15 predicted proteins | sample Cyp1metagenome_FD_92528 | JGI IMG/M metagenome (GOLD analysis project Ga0126342, IMG submission 92528) | Coral microbial communities from Lord Howe Island, Old Settlement Bay, Australia - Cyphastrea 1 metagenome | ecosystem: Host-associated > Invertebrates > Cnidaria > Coral ... | reverse complement strand
TTTCCTTTCCTTTCCCTTGCACCCACGCCGTCCGCACACCACCGTTCGAGCCAGGTCGCTCCCCCACGCGGTTAAACAACTAAACGAGAACCCAAGCATCGAAGATGCTTTTGGGAAAAACAAGCAATGGAACCCACATGATGTGTGTCGAAAACGATAAACATAGACTAATGAGCTACCGTCCATGACATTAACATCTGACAGCTGACGAAGACTATCAAATTGATCCAAAGGCCGGAAGACCACATCTACAAAAGATCTGGAAAACGCCAGCGAATAAACATCCACGGATCATCCTAGATTGCCATCTTTTCTATTCCTGGAATCAGTAGACACTCTCAAGATCTCTCAAGAACAACAAAAGGGAAACACATGGGGCACGGTTGTGTTTAAATCGTGCTAGCTCCCCATTTTGGCTTGAGAAGATAAAACATGTGGATTCCTCATAGTTTTTGTGTGCTTCTATCCCGCTTGTTGCTAGTGAAAGCAATTGTTGCATTTGGGTTTACATTACCACCATGTTTCTTCACTAAATTCACATGTTTTCTTGGTTGAACTCACATAGACAACTTACGTCATGTAATACGTGTAATATTAGATCATGCTTATTTAAACTTCCGCCCTGGTGTTACTTGGCTTCGCCCCCACTCATCGCCTCTTCAACGGATGCGCTTTGAAGCACCTGACGGGCGGTTTCTGCAGCCTCGGCAGGACGGGAAAATCTGGGAAGTTTCGAAAAAATGGGTTTCTCTGACGGGGTACCCCCAAAACCATTGGTTCAGTTCATCACCATTTTCACCATTAACATGTTATTCTTGGGGGTATATAGCGGTATACCCCGTTTTCAGACACCCACGCAGGAGCATTGTCAAATTGTGGAAGTGGTCTGAGAGTTTTGTGAAATATGGAGGAGTATCAAACGGATGGATTTCCGAGCCTGCGAGTTTTGTTTACAGTTTTGTTTTTACTTGGTTTTGGGCCATGGGGGTGCAAGCCACCCTGAAACTTTTTGGAGGCATCCTAAAGAAGCAGCTGGAAGATAATTGTGCCATAAGAACTGACAACGTTTGGGGTGTTTCCTGTTGAATTTTGGGGGAGTGTAGCTCACCTATATAATGATATTCAAATGGCCACAAACTGTACTTGGATCATGCCAGCAGCCGCATCTCAAGAAGTCATTCCGACCCAGTCCAAGACCCTCCGCATGGGTTACCCTGTCGGGCCTGCACAGCCACTTCCGCACCCAGACTTGCTGGGAATGCAATGACCTGACAGTGAAAATAACCACGCTTCACAGGGCTTCCAATTCATCCAGCTACTGCAGTAGCTATGTGAAGTCTCCAACTCCAAGTTTATCCTTATCCTATCTATTCCTATCTATTCCTATCTATACATGTCTATATACTATGTCCATACTATGCAATTCTAACTAACCATACCACCAGCAAAGTCCAAATCATTCACCCCCCCCACATGGCTTTCTGCCTGAGGCCCCAGGCGTAGTCAAATCTCATGGCTTCTTGCAAGCGTCGCTGCTCTAAACGACGAGCACCCGGGCAGCTCTCACCGGCGTAGGTACGAATGTCCTGACACGAGATCTGGGCACACCTCGTGGAGCAAACATGGGAAAAAGTCCATCCCAGCTAGCATTGGGTTGGTTGAAGGATGTTGACGGGAAAACTTACAAGACACATCAAGAAACCATATAATTCGTAATTATCGGTTGTTGCAGAACCTTTTCCCCCCGACCAGTTCTGGGAAACTGTGCAAGTGAGAGTGGTGCGAAGTCAACCTCATCAATCAATAGATCCTCAGATCCATGTTCTTCTGAGTTTGCACCAATGATTAGTCTATCAGTCTGGGTAACCTTCTCATGTTTGCAGGGGTACCCATGTCAGTAACACTCAGTCAGGTCATCCATGCAATGCCAGAAATCCCAAAGACGTCCTGCACGTATTGCGCTTCTACCGCTGCAACTCGAGAAACCATCTGAGCCGGGGCTGTCAAGGACCGCTCTGGAAATGTCAACCTAAAACCAAGCTGGAAGCCGGGAGGCTGAGGTACATAGTCAGTACTGATCTGTTTGGTAGTTTCAAGCCGCCTGAAAATCTCAGTTTTTGGTTACCATGCGACAAGCGCACCACTGCAGCCCACATGCCACCGTGAAAAAAAAAGTAAGTAAATCATTGGGGATAATCATCCCATGTGTGGATAAGCAACAAAAGGATATTTGAACCCACCTATCAGAAGTCATCTCAGTGGATATGTGTAGATCTGTGTAGATACCTTCTCGAAGAATGATCATTTGCGATCAGGTCATGGATCAAGTACCAGCAACTGGACAAACCAAATCTCCATAGATTTCGTAGTTCAGAGCTGACCGTCTTTCGGAAAGGAAAACATGCATATATCATCATATATCTATCAACAAGAAGCGATATCTGCAGGATAACTGAGGTATAGCCAGGTATAGGTGGTTCAACTCCCAGCTTTTCCTACAAGGTGATGAGCAGACCATCGGTGGAACATGGGTTCTTCCACGAATTTTGAGCCATCCCACTGCTCCCCGCGGAGGGGAGATGGATCAAAATGTGATAGTTCAAATTCCCAGAGTGACACAAAATGACACAAAATGACACAAATGTATGCAAAAATCATCCAAATCTGTGGTTCCTGCTGCTATTGCCCCATACCGCCCATACCCCCTTACCAGTCCACAGGACTGTCGCTCGCCTTTCGGATAGCTTCCTTCGCATCGGATGATTCTGCAAAGACTCCAGCATCGGACACGGACAAAGTCATGCCTCACCAGTCGCAACTTGTCTTCCCACCAGAAAGATAGGATGCCCATTCAAGCAAAATTTATATGAGGGCCAAGACATTCTCTTCACGAACACCCAAATGATATTGGGATGCCTACCCCTTTGGGTTTACTCTGAACATGAGGGATAAAGTACCCCAAAATTCTGCAACTTTTTTTAGGGCAAAAATGATGAAACCACCGGATTTGGGGTCGCTTTTCATCAAACCTTGAGGCCCTGGCAACCTTCCACAGTGGCCGGAGCCTCTTCAGTGACTGTCACCTCCACAGTTTTGCGGAACGGCTGAAAATGAAATCAACCAAGAATGTGTCGGCAAAATTGGATTAGACCATTGAAGCAAAATGGGAAAATAGGAGGGCTGACGGGCTGACCACCGAATTGGCCAGTAATAAACATGGAACATGCAGGCAACCACCAGTTACGAAGATCATCTTCTTCAGGGGTTAACCACTATTCAACCACCAAAAGTGCTGTTTAACCGCCCCAAAATAGGGAAGTATAGCGACTCTTGATCAACCAAGAAAACTCTGGCCATGGAAATGGTAAGGATGTTGAGGTAAACTCGAAACCACAAACCGGACCTTGCTTTAACATTTGGGCATGGTTTTGGAAACCTCGAAACCAACTAGGTTTTCTTGGGGGTTTGCAACGGAACAATCTGTAAACGATGCAAATTCCCAAGGTCTCAAAAGAACGGGCCCAAGGCCATACAGGCTGTGGTCAAAACCCAAAAGGTCTGGAAATACTAAATTACTAAATATGAATTCATATGAATTCATACAATCTGGATACCAGTCTGTGATACCAGTTTCTTCGTAAGGGTTTGGATAATGGCTTTGGATCATCCAGTCCGTGATAAACCCTGCATAATCATCATGTCTGGATTGAAGCCACATTGGTGGAGTGCTCCACTTTCTGTAAAGAAACAGGACCGTGGCTGGAAATCTGTCCCAAGTACCTTCAATCGATTGACCCCCAAGAAGTCTGGGCACAAAAACAAAAACCAGCAGGGTGGGTCTGCCGCAAAATTGTTGATCCTTCAAAATTGGATAGGAGTCTGACAAAAGGATCTAAAATAAAGATTGGAGACCGTTTAAAATCAGACAAGAGATATGTAAAATAGTATATATAATATTTGTTTAATACAGTATAACATAAGATGATATGATATGATACGATATGATATACAGTAATATAAATATAACTATACATATAAACTGGTATATAGATATAATATAATTTAATACAATGTGAATATAATGCACTATAATACATAATAAATATCATGTAATATAACACATTAAATATATATATATATATATATGTAAATACATATAAACAATATAAATATGATTACGCTATAATGTATAAAAACATAATATAAACAAATATAAAGTACTATTAATTGTATAATAGCATACAATACAACATAATATATATATAGTATAGAAAAAAACGAAAACATACTATAATACAAGACATAAAAAACAATAACAAAGTCATAATAAAACAGAATGTAATATAATGTAATACGGTTTAAAGAAAAACACCTCACAACAAATAAAATACTATACATCACATAATATAATATATCGTTTAGCACAACATAAATTGATACGGTACAAACACATATATGTATATATAACAATACATAATAAAACATGATATAACATAAAAGAACATCATACAATATAATATATATATATATATAACATAATGACACAACATATACAATACTAAAATAGAATTAAAAAAAGAACATACAATAACATAATACAACATACTATAATATACTATACTATAATAAAATATAATATAACAAAATATACTACAATATAATATAGTATAGTATGACATACTATACCATAATATAACATATTATACTTTACTAAATTATATAGTAATATAACATAGTATAGCATATAAAATAATAAGATTCGAGAAAATATATATATATAATGCGTTCATACTGAACTAATCCCACATGTTGCATCTTGTCCCTGTTCCATCATTACTCCCAATGTTAATTTTGCATCGGTATTCCTCGCCACCCGCCCACCGTCGTCGTGGTCAGACTAGTCCAGGTCGATGTGGTTGTCATGGAGCTCTCTGTAAAGCTGGAACCTCTGCCATGCCATGCCACCACTTTGGGATTTACCACCTGGTAACGCAACGAACTGGAACATAGGGATTTATCATCATAAATCAGCTATGGGGCATCTTCCATAGCTGTGTTAAATAACCAGAGGGTAAGAGTGATTGATTGGGCAATTAACCAACAAACATGGGAATATAATAGGGGTTTAATGGGGATATGATAGGGATAATGTGATTGAGCTGTGTCAGAAAATGGGGTACATCCCCGAAGTTGCAATTTTTATGAGGAAAATGATTTCCTAATCACTTGCAAATTGGAAAATGAACCACCGAAAAAAGGAATTGCCATGAATTGACCAAGAAAAAAGTCGATAATCGGACATTAGGGAGGATTCAAGAGCTTAAACAACCGCTGTTCACGGAGGTGATTTTGACTGAAATTCAACGGAAAACTGCGGGGAACCCCACAACAAATAAACAAATAAATAGATAAGCAAACAAATACATAAATTTAAAATATAATATATATATATACACACATATGGTTATTGCCACATATTACCACCCAAAAACAAGTTACTGTAAAAACCAAGTGAAACGAGTTTGGGTCACCAATGTTGGTACAACATAGCAGGGAGTGACAAGCCAGTATCTGTGAGATTCTCTTAATCAGTCAGCATCCGTGTGTTTTGCTCCCGAGGGGCTGGTTCTTGTGGTTGATGATGTGACCTCGGCTTTGACAAGGCCACAAGCTGCACAACAGTCTGATGCACTCCCACGCTAAAGGCCTGGACCCTTAGGGGAAAAGGGGTGAGATTCCACTGAACAAAAACATTAGCCAACTTGGACCGACATCCCAAGAAGATTGGAAAACCTATGTTTCAAACAACCAACTAGCATCTCTAGCATCTCTTTCAGCTTGATCATCCCTTTCATGGGCAATAGCGGTTTCTATCAACCCCAAAGCACCAGGAAATTCCAAAGCAGTCAAGAGGCTGTGACGCTGATTGTCAAGGTAGTAGATGTAGTTGTGGTACCTGGGGATGGGTCAAGTCGCTATCCCGGCTCTATGATGCGCTACGGGTCACCCAAACTAGCTGTCATTGTGGATGTTCATCCCATAATTCTCCTGATAGCATAGGATAGGTATTGACCTATCCCCAATTTTTTTTCCGCTCGTGCTTTGGAATCCTGGGGAACGGGGGATCTAGTTGAGGAGTCAGAACCACAAAAAACATCAAAAAACAACAAGACACAAATGCCTGAGTCAAGTGGAAACACAGACCTTGCGGTCCTTGCTCTGTCTTTTCCCTGTGTTTTTTTCCCACCGGAACAAAAACACTTGACATCTTGCCAGGACGGTCCGAAGAAATTGCCAAGCGACAAAAACATACTGTTCAGTCCATAGTGCCCTGGGTATAGCGATGGTGGGATCAGCCCCCAGTCAATACAAACATTGGAACAACAAATCCCCAGTCTGCCAACATGTTGCACAGCCACTTCGGCCTATGCGCGGTCTCAGCCATGTAAAGGAAACAAAGGTGTTTGATTTACAACAGCCAGGTAAGCACTTACAGTAGTTCGACTGTTTATAGGTCATATATCCATATCCCAAGTTTTGATGTTTAAAATGCCATGTGTTTGTTGTAATATCATCTCGCTGATTGAAACCACCTTTTTGTTTTCGGTGATGACCATCCGCCCGGTCGGCACGTTCAAAGATTGGAATTGTCGTAGCCAGGTTGTCCTGCGAAATGGTGTTTTTGCCATATCGATGTTGTCTGAAAATTAGGGACTTACCAACAAATTATGTTTATTCAATACATTTCAATACTCATATGGTTAAAAACAAACGGCAAATGATGATAGTCGATCAAATTTGGGGGTACCCTATTGTCAGATAAACCCATCTATGAATTTTCCGGTCCTTTGTGATACCTAATTTGTAGTGTTTCACAGTTTCCGAATTCCGAGCACTCAAGCAGGATCAAACTGTTTCACATGTGGAGCATCCTTTCCTACAAACGTATACAGTATACAAATGCTTCCGGTATATCATCTATGCCTTATATAATGTTTATGGCGTAACATCCTCTTCCACATATGCTCTATGTTTTTGATAGACTTGCCAAAACTATGTTTGGAACATGTCCGGGGTAAATCAGAATGGATCCAAATTGATCCAAACTGGGGTACCAATGGACCCACAAAAATTGCATATTTTCATATTAAACCATCCATGCTGGGTTGGTGAACTTGACCCATACCCAAACGGCTGTGCTTCAAAAGCCTGGTACCTTTCTGTCCACAACACAATAGTCTCAAAATATGGATGCTGATTTCTCCAACTGTTTTTTTTTCTGACTCCCCGAGTCTTTGTCAACATACCATCTATGCCGCGCTCCTGCAATGATGAAATCGCCAAAGCCGTTACAGCCTCATTCTGCAAGGTCACTTGGATCGTCACAGGATGGACAATTCATATATGGCCATGGGTGAAAAGCCTGGTGCCCTGGTGAACATCTAAAACAGCTGGTAAATGGATGGTCGGAGGGTCATCTCCGTAAAATATTGTCGAAGGGAGTTTAGAAACCAAACTTCCGACAATATGGACAGATGAAAAGCAGAGATGGGAAGGGTCAGAGAAGAGAAGAAAAGAAGAAAGAACAATCAAAAAAAGATCAGAAGAAAGAAGATCCATTGATTTGTGGCTCCGGAAGGTCGAAAAGTAGGCTCGCTAAAGCGGCGGCTGCGAAGCCAGCTGGCCAGATGAGAGATGAAAAATTGCACGCTGTCGTGGCGCGAAGCACATTTCCAAGTCAAAATGCACAAAGCACACCAATGCTCGGACCACTTTTGGAAGTTGTGATGTCGAAAAAGTGCATGCCGTTGTGGCGCGAAGCACATTTCGAGGTCAAAATGTTAAAAAACACTATCTACATGTTCGCACCTCTTTTGGATGTTCAGATGTCGTTTCGCGTGGCAGGCGCAAGGGATTGGGCACCTTGTCAAAAGTGAGAAAAACGTGAGGGTTTTGTAGCATTTCCAAAAACGATGGCAGGCGTGGGACATTTGAAGAGGATCTGGCAAGATGAATTTTCCGTGGCAGGCGCAGTACAAGAGACATCTTCATCAGAGATGTTAGGAGGTCCGGGCGCTGATTTCCTGAGCGGGGTTGCATTTTGGAGCATCAGATCTTCAGTTTTGGGAAGGTGATTTTGCGTGACAGGTGCAGCACTTCGTATGACCTGGCATCACTTTTTCGTGGCAGGTGCAGTAGATTGGACAGGTGGAGTGGGAAAATCAGAAAACGCATTGGTACGAGGCCGTCAGCTCTGCACTCAACTTTCCATTTTTGAAGGAAGTCTCGCAGAGTTGTTTCGTTTTTGATGTTGTCAACTTCGAAAAATGAGGAAGTCTCGGGGAATTGTTTCGTTTTTGATGTTGTCAAGTTCAAAAGTTGAAGAAGTCTCGCAGAATTGTTTTGTTTTTGATGGTGTCAAGCTCAAAACTGAGGAAGTCTCGGAGAATAGCTTCGTTTTCAAGCTTGCAGATAAACAGATAGATAGATACACAACTACAACAACAAGTACCACTACACTACACTGATAGCAACTACAAGTACAAATATAATACAAGTATATTACGCTACATTACACAACACCAACTACACTACACTACACTAATTACATCTAATTACAATACACTACGCTAATTGCACTACAACTACAACAACAGCAACAGCAACAGCAGCAACAACAACAACAACTACTACTACTACCACTACTACTACTACTACTACTACTACTACTACTACTTCTTCGGCCACCACCACCACCACCACGGCTACAACTACAATTACAGCTGCACTTCATTACACTGCAATACATTAATTAAACTGCAGCACATTACAGCTACAAATGCAAATGCAAATACAACTACACTACCGTACACAACACTACGCTACACTAATTACACTACACTACAACTGCAACTACCACTGCATTGCGCTACACGACACTACACTACAACTACAACTGCACTACTTTACGCTACAATACACTAGACTACAACTACACTATACACGCTACAGTACATAACACTACAGTGCACTACAATACATTACACAAATTACATCACACCACACCACAACAACTGCAACTGCACTTCACTAATTACACTACATTACAACTACAACTTACAACTCCACTACACTACAACTACAACTACACCTACAACTGCACTACACCAAACTACACCACACTACATCCAGCAGTTGTGGTGAGGTGACCGCTGCAACCATTGCAACCACTCCAGAAAACACAACTCCAACCACCTTTCGGTCCATCAGTGGATTCGCTCTGCCATCCCTGGGTCACAACAACCAACCCTTCCTATAGGTTTCCTATTTTTGAAACTTCCGCCACCGCCTTGTGCGGTACTACTGGTATATTTGGTTTTGATCTGTCCCCATATCTATATGGAACAACCAACTGGGCTATAGACCAAAAGAGTGACTGGGGGATCACCCGTCTGTAACTGCTAGGAGCCATGTTGTTTTTTTCTGCATTGCTTGCAGCATGACTTACACTTTGGAAACAAATACGTTTCAAGACCAAATATAGCTTGAATGATCTATGCAAGGTCAATCTCACTCACAGGACGACTATTTTCAGCGCAACAGTGAGGTTTTAGAGTTTCCGGGCACAAGTTGATCATAAATTGCCCGCGCAAGGCTGCTATGTCAAAGAATCACAAGCAAAATGCTCCGTTTGGGTATGGGTCAAATTTGGCATCCCCCAACATGGATGAGCACATTATGACACAATGAATATATAACATAAACATTTGAAAAATAAGAATCCTGAAGTTTGTGGCCTTGGTGTTCAAAATTTTGGCCGATACGGGTTTTGGCAAAGGACGGCACAAACAATGGCTGCTCCCGATTTCCCCCCCCTCCCCAGGTCCCAGGTGATGTTTTTTTTACAGATTCTACTACTACCATATACTACCCATGTGCTGTTGGTTAGTTGAGTTGAAACCAAACCCAACTCAATAAAAAAAACGTGTATGTTGAAAATTAGCAATTGTATATATCAAATTGTATCCACATGTCTTGTTAAAACACAGTATTTATAGCTTGTACATGCCCATTGCAGCTTAGCCATCTCATCAGCCCAGGCGCTCGAGGTACATACTCACGGGCCAGAATGAAAAGGTACCAGTCACCGGCACAACATTCCACAGCACCCTGAGCCCGGCACGTGGCTTCAGAACCATGGATGAAAAGAGAATCTGGTAGCCTGGTTTTTGGAAGAAAATCTATCTGATCCTTATAGATGTTCTTCTTCCCATATAGACAAATCATGGGTTTTGAATGGTGTTTGACCAATCCAAATGCGCCACTAGAACCATCTGAGCAGCATCTTTTGGAAAAATATGGAAACATAAAATATGTTTAAACATGGAAAAAGGACAGTATCGGGAGGTTTCTGGAAACGTAGATTTTTTTTAAACGCTGTCCGCCAGATCCAGATCTCTCACAGTACGATCCCAAGTGGGTTCTGAAAATAAGCTACCCTAGGCTACTCAAAAACTCAAGTCATTAAATGTGATTAATACTGATTAACTGATGAATTAGTATTCATCATCACTTTCCCCATGCATATGGCCATGAATTTGGGTATACCATGATATACCCCATTTCCGTTTCCAGACCCGACACAGGGTGTTGACCAAGTGTCATAGCGGATGCCACTCTTCACAGACACTTCACCCAATACCACAAGCTCGGATCCACACTCATCCTCAAGCGCTGAGTGGAACGAGTGGAACCATGTGACGCCACGTATCTGGGGGTTGTCGAACAACACTGTGGGATCTCACCACTGTGAGAACGTTTGGGATTTGTCTCAAAAGCTTGGGGCAGGGGCAAATGATGAATTTTTGGGAAGGGTTCAAAATTTGAGACAATTCATCTATTCATAGTGACTTTAGAGAACGGTCGTGATTATGATCATGATGTTGGCAATCATTGACATGTGTGTGTATGTGTAACCATTGTTTTTCGGTCATTGGCATTATGGAAATCGTGCGGAAAATACACTTTAAATGCACACATAAAGTTGTGACAGCAAACAGAACTACCTTTGTCGGTGTGTATGTTCTATGATGCGACAGGAAATGTGTCATTCAGGTTCATGATTCCAAGAACGGGCCAATTCTGCTTCTGCTTTCTGCCCACCTGACATCCACTCTTATTCAACAAGGAAGTCACACCCCTGCTTCACAGCACCTGACACAGAACCCATCATGTCCAAGCAGCAATTGCTGAGACCTTGTAGCCTTCCAGCAGCAGTTCCTCTGCTTCAGTGCTGCCAAAGGGAGCCCAACGAATCTCTCCGGACAAATAAATCTCCTGGTTCCAGTCCTGCCGGAGGAATCCCTAGGGGAACATTAGGGGAGCGATGCCGGGTCCCCAGCCTTGATTCTGTGCTGCTTCACTTTCTTCAATCACCAGATTATGATAAGTTCACTATTTTGAGTTATTTTGTGAGTTGAATCCACATGTTTTTGTTGCGAAATTCGAGTATTTTGGCTGATTATACATAAATTCATGTTTTTCCCGTCGAATCTATGGATCAACTCCCGGTTTATCTTACGTTCACCCATCTTTACTTGTTGAATCCCATAGGTGAACCCCCCGGTGGCCCACACCCGACTCCTCCATGATCACTGTGGCACAGCGATCACAGGATGTGCTGCCGCTCTGTGCCGCGCTGGCCACGCAGAAGGCCGAACTCGTCTCAGCACCGCAGGTGACATCGGCGGAGTCCACCTTCGTCAGACCTCGGTGATGGAAATGTGGCGGCTACCCTGTGAAAACACTTAAGAACTGGAAAATCAGCATCTTAAACAGGATAACAGGTAAATCATGTATAAGTGGGCCAATCTCCAGGGCTACCAGTATATGTGACATTACCTGTTTTTTTCAAGAAGTGATTGAATGTGTGCGTGAGAGATTGGAGAATCCAGTTCTTGAGGATGTGAGGAAAATTTGATGATTTTTCTTGTTGGGAATTGTGACATTTTTTTGGAAAAAATGTTCCAATCCAATCTAGATAGTTCAAACCAAGCTGAAACTAGTATAATTATATATATATATATAGACTAGTTACTAGGTCCCTCGTGGCATCTTATTTCTGTAATTCACTTGAAGACATTCCCACACTTTTCTGGTGGAAGCGCCTGCATCCCAACATGATGCCATCATGATGAAAATGTATTGCCTCATTAATCACTAAATCTTATCACATGCCTACCTACAGTTCAACGGCCGCATGTCAGTTTGCCCATTTTTCTCTTCCCTCACCATGGCACCAAATTTGGGTCAAGAATTACGGTTGAAACCCATCTGGGGATACCGTGCTGGTTGCTAATTCCAATCGTCTACAGAAAATTTGTCAGTTTCGTTGCATCAAAGCTGTCACTACCAACCATCCAAAACCAAGTGATCAATTCCATCAGGCGAATTAGTCATCAAGACAAAAGCCGCGGTTTCGCTCAATAGATTGGTTTTCAAGTTTTTCCCCACCTGTCAGGTGAGGGTTGTTAGATTTTATGTCAGCCTGCCCGCCCCCTTCCTTCCTCCTTCCTTCCTCCTTCCTCCTTCCTCCTTCCTCCTTTCCTCGCCGGACCTCAACTGCAAGCTCTATAGATCACAGTGTTCCCCGACCCCAACAGCAGCCTCTGGATCACAGTGTTCCCTGCCGGACCCCAACAGCAACCTCTGGATCAAAGTGTTCCCCGCCGGACCTCCACCGCAAGCTCCAGATCAGAGTGTTCCCTGCCGGACCTCAACCGCGAGCTCCGGATCAGAGTGTTCCCCGCCGGACCTCAACCACAAAGAAACTCCGAAGATATGCCAGATAGAATGCCAGAAAAGAATGTCAGAATAGATGCCAGATAGAATGCCAGAAAAGAATATCAGAAGATTATACCACATATAAAGATGTATATATATATAACTATATAAATAATTATATATATATATAATCACTACCCTTTTAAGGAGGGGGACGTACCCAAATTGAAAGACACAATTTAGACGTTTTTGAGGGAGGTGGTCCTGTTAAATGTTGGCAAGCATTGATTTTTTAACTGCGTCTTATTTGCAAGATTTCATTTTAGTAGGTCCCCTCATTCTTTACCGGATTTCATTCATTTTCCTATAAAAAAACGCAGGGGGGCGTTCAATATTGTCCATTGAATTTCTGAAAAAAAATGTAAGAAACTGAAAAACATGTAAAAAAAATGTGAAGGTCTGCAAATAGCTGCAGAATTGCAGAAAATCAAACATGCAAACTGGAAGTGTGTAGGTCCCAATTGCCTGGTATTTCCAATACATTCTACACTTTTTCTACATGTTTTTGCCATTTCCACATGTAACATAGAGGTATAGAAGGTATATTATTCCTTGCAAATTACTGGAAAAAACATTGAACTTCAAATAAATGTAAAATTAGATGTTGAAGGTCTTCAAATTTACCTCCTACCTATGGAAAAAAAACAATAGAATACAAATTCAGATCTCAAATGGACCTCAAAAGGACTTCAAATGAACCTTTATGATGTCCCCATGGTAAACCCCGTTTATGTACCTACATGATCGAACTTAAACACCCTTCTGCCACGGTTCCTATCTAGACCCCCTTATGACCCTCCAACCATAATATCATATAAGATAATAACAATCTACACATGTGTCATGCTGATTCTGAAAGGAACTGTGGAACCTGAGGTGTAGGATGGTTACATTTCTGAATCGTAGCTTTACCTTTTTTTTCGAGCACTTTCTGCAAGGAACTATGGACCTTATGTATAGGATGGTGTTTTTAAAAAATCTTATATTTATATACCTTCTTTTTTTAAGCACTTTCTGCAAGGAATTGTAGGCCTCAGGTGTAGTATGGTTACATGTCTCTATCTCATTTTTACCTTCTTTTTAAGCAAGGAATTAAGGACCTCAGGTGTAGGATGAATGATTCTATCTTATCTCCACCTTCTTTTCTGAGCACTTTCTGCAAGGAATTATATAAGGACCTCAAGTGTAGGATGGTTACATTTTTTATCTCATCTCTACCTTCTTTTTTAAGCACTTTCTGCCAAGAATTATAGGCCTCAGGTGTAGGATGGCCACACTCTTCCCACCCCAGTTTTACCTTCTTTTTCGAACACTTTCTGCAAGGAACTATGGACCTCAGACATAAGTTGATTACATCCGCACAAAGACACCTCACAAACAGTTTACAAACTGCTTGCGGACATTTAACACTTTTTACCTCCCCCCACCCACCCCTATCCGTAGAGTACGGGGGGGGTTCGGAGGGGGGTACGGGGTGACTATCTCTTACGGACTTTCACCCCCTCTTGACGTAGGAGGGGTCTAAGATACATATAGCCTTCCCCATCGGGGAAAAATACGCAGGGCCCCGTGCTTACACCCCACGAAAAGGGTGGTGATTATATACCTGGACCAGCAAACGAGCAGAAAAAAAATGTTGTTTTGGTCAATGACCCTGTTTTTAGCCAATTGACCTATTTTGGGTCAGATCGGGCAATTCAACCCAAACGACCCAAAATGGCAGAAATCTGGCTGAAATCAAATTTTCTATGTGTTTCC
>Ga0126342_10013295_pt1 | contig 14602 bp, 11 predicted proteins | sample Cyp1metagenome_FD_92528 | JGI IMG/M metagenome (GOLD analysis project Ga0126342, IMG submission 92528) | Coral microbial communities from Lord Howe Island, Old Settlement Bay, Australia - Cyphastrea 1 metagenome | ecosystem: Host-associated > Invertebrates > Cnidaria > Coral ... | reverse complement strand
ATTGCAACCAGGCGTGGATGGATGAAGTGGCAGGACAGCAGATCAGCCTGGTCGACTTGCTCTGTGGCATCAAGGAAAGCGATAGCAGAGTGCAAGAGAAACGTTTTCCACAGGTTGTAGCGCTGGACGATATTCTCACGGCACCGCTGGAGGTTCTACTTCGTGACAGAGACGATGACTTACTTAGTCTTGCCAACATGCTACATCGTTCCTGTCAAGGGGTCTTCAAACAAGCGTTAGAAACGAACCCCAGAGCAGCTGTAACAGCTGGGAAGATCTTGGAATCCGCTTATCTTTGGGTGTTGGCTTGCAGGTCGTGCAAGTTCAGCGGGCTTGAATTTGACGCGCTGTTGGTTCGGTTTCAGTGCCAAGACATCCAGCCCGGCTACATCTTTCAGAAGAATAGCAAGATGCTCAACTCTGCCAAAGTCGCAGAGATGCAGAACGCCATTCTCTATTACGCCGAGGGGAACCATCCGTGTGCCGATATTTTCTTCAAGAATGGCACTGGTGCTTTGTACCTGGTTGACATGGGTGGCACTGGCAACATGTCGAAGGCGCTGAACAAGGTTCAGAAAATGAGTGATTGTCTTGTCAAGGAAGGTTTGCGTGAGGACTTGCAAGTGAGTAAATTACAAGGTGTCGTCCTGCTACCAAACATTGTGAGTATCGGCCTGGAAAATGAAGGAATCATCTCAGAAGCCATCACCGTCACAGGAACAAGAGCCAGAGAGCTGCTTGGTGGTCTCGTCCAACTGCTTGCTTGGATGCCAGCCGTTTGAAGCCCGAAGCTGGCGAACTTAACCAAAGTTGAGGCAAGGAAGCAGCGCTGCTGGTTGGGTGGTGCTGGATTTCAAAACTTACGGCGGGCGGTATGGTATCGCTGATTACCAACCAGATAAGCCAATAGTTAGTTGTGGACTGTACACAAAAATAAACTGTGCATGGACATCAATGAACAACCACTGCCCATATGACTACTGGGGAATGGCAATATAATTTGCTATTACCTTGAATCAAGAAAGTTTAGCGTTGGTACTACCAGGTACGGCCCAAACATTTGTAAGATGGAAACCCAAAGATGGGTATACTCAACTCATCCAAGGTCTGTGTCAGTCTTGATGGGTGGTTGAAACATGTCTTGTAGTACCTCAATCTTTGGTTCTAAGAAATAAACGATAATATACAGGGTATCTAATATTGGCCATGATATATATATATATCGTATATCATATAACATGATATATGATATATATATATATATATATATATATATATATATATATATACATAAATATACATGTGTATACACTTATATATATATATATATGCATATTATGTATATATATAATATATATATAATATAATATAATATAATATAATATTATATTATATTATATATATATGATGCATATACACAACCGCCATGATCACCAAATCCCACCTGTTTTTTCCAAATGGATCGCTGGGAAACCAAGGCCTTAAAGATGGCCGGAGATGGAGGCGGTAATCTTCTGGCTCCGCCAGACAAACCATGGGAAAATCATGGGAAAAATATGGGGAAATGGTGATTTAACCAACAACAAAATGGGTTTTAATGGGATTTATAGCTGGGAAAAATCAATGAAAATCATCAATGCAAGCTATGTGAGAGATTACTGGATCGATAAGTGAGAAACAAAAACAATAAATTTGAAGATGGATTGGTAAATAATTGAATCATTTTTTTTTTAAACTCCAGGCTGCCCTAAAAATGTCATTTCATCGTAAGAGATGAAATCGCAGACTGGGACCATACAGTGGGGGTCTTTGATGTGAACAAGAGATGGGTTTTAAATTCATCCTTTAGATTAGTGTAGATCTACCGTGATCAGTGTAATGTCAACACTGGATTAATAAACCCCAATCGGTTGTTTAATTGGGTGGGTACCATTAAGTATTCGATTATGACTATTGGAGGAGTACCCCCCCTTAATTAATAAACCATGGTTGACATTATACCGGTATGTGTTTCCATTTGCGGTGACTCATATTTAGAACTGGGCAACAAAGGCGCTCACCGGGAGCCACGTGCCTCTTATTATTGGGATTTGCACAGCAGTTTATATGAGAAAGAGGTACCAATTTTCACGCCGAAGATACGAAGATGCCAGGTACAACAACGACAACGACATTTGCAAAAAAAAACTCCAACATTAACATTTGAATACTTATTACTAGATCCTTGGTGTTTCCTGCCAGCAGTTTCCAGGGTTTTTCCTTATGCTGTAAATTCATTCATTGTATCATTCATTGACCCTTGCAAAAGGGCTTGTAATTCCAACATATTCCAGCCAAACCCCCAAAAACAACACATTACAAAATTTGATTCCCCCCTTTTCCTGGTGTTTAAACCATCGAGACGCGCATTTTTGCATCACTTCCGGTCCGTATCCCTGATTTTGAGACAACACAACGACGGTTGGGTCGGGGAGTGCATGAACCCAAAAAGATTATGTCCGGATCTCCGAGTTACAGATGGTGGGATTTTCATAGACTCAGACCCATTCGGATTGTGAGTTGGTCACCATCATTTTGTTGCCACAAAGAATGGTGTTAGTTTGTATTATTCTGTGTTCATGTGTTCATGTGTTATTCTGTGTTCATGTTTCCAAAAATCTGAGCTCTTCAGTGACTACGAATAGAAACTCAAGGTTCTGCAGTAAATCCTAGCGTTGGGCTTAACCACATGGTGGTGCCCCAAGCAATCCCTAGGTGAACATGACTCCGATAACTATGGCAACTATGATTGTTTATGGTGTATATACGTGTAGATATATATATATATACACTTAGTTCTAGAATGGGGCTTAATTTTGGATCCTAGCACACATGAAAAACACGTTAATTAACTACAATTACAACCATTATAAACTATAAACCATTTTAAACCAGTTTCTAGGTTGGGGATGAGGACCACTTCTGTTAGAGGTCGTTTTGAAAAAAGATAAGGCCTTGAAGAAACCCATGAAAAAAACGGAAGATTCTATATAACATAATCGTAGAACAAATCCTCCATTTGAAATTTGGGTTTAGGCAGAGTTCTGTTTAGGCATTGGCTCTTAATGGAGCTGTTGAATGCTGGAGGCTTTCCCCATTTTTTCTGGGATTTATTGAGGATTGGTCGGGATGCCATTGGGGGTCAATTTTTAGAGATATGTTGAGTTCGTTTTTAACGATTTTGTTAGGTTCGGTTATTCGGTTCATGTGGAGTTATGATGAATCATGTTAGGTGTGTGTTGAATTGTGTTTGGCAGTCTGAGAGGAAAAAGATGGCAGGATTCACATTGTTTCTGCAGGCTTTTCATGTATTTTTCTTGGGAGTCCAGTTGGGTTCTTCCTCAGAAATTGCTGTGGGAAATCATTGGGAAAGCTACTGGCCCAATAAATTCCAAAAAACCTTTGAAAAGGAGTACCCATAGGATCCATGTATGCTATATATGGTATCATGGATCCCATCAATATACCCCAGTCATGTTAGCATTAGTCTACCAGCACCATGGATCCGTCATGGGGTACGCTTAACCCGATCCAACAGACACAAGTCACTGGGGTTATCCAGCATTCATCCGGCCGCAGACACTCTGGAAAGTCTGGCTCCACAGTGCTGAACTCAGTGAGAGTCACGGGAACAAAACGCGACGAGTTGTCGGGCAGATGGGCCAACATGAGGTCGACGGGCAGAGTGGGATGAACATGGATTACCATCTGCTTATGACTAACATAGCCATGGTATAATAGATGGCCCATAGAAATAGATGGTTTACCGTTCTTAAAAATGGTGTATCTTTCCATGGCGAACTGTTGAATAACCAGACGGTAATATGAATTACTACGGATCAATATGGATTCATGTGGGTAAACCAATGCCATTTTTACCACCCATGACTGGGAATGGTTTATCCGACCTATGAAAATGGTGATGACTGGGGGATGGTTTATTATTGTTTTACTCACATTAATATGGATACAGTCTTTGATCTACTATTGATTTGCTGTGGATTACTGCGGAATTACTATGGATTACTATGATCTATGTGGTTGAATACGGATTGATATGGACTAATGACATTCAATATGAGGAGGTAACCAGCAATAAACTGGTGAATTGGGGCAAATTCTAGCGACTTCAATTGAACATGATGGCTCATGGGGGGATCATACCAATACATTCATGTCATGTTTCTGGTTTGGAAATTGTCATTTTTTTAGTTTGCCGATGTGGTCAATTCAAGACGATGATTTTTGATTTGCACTGATCATACATGGGTCATTTTTTTTGGTTCTTATGGGTCATTTGTCTCGCTCTCCAAATCTTAAGAAAAGCGAGGTCGCCTCTGTGATTGGTCGCCTCCAAAGAAGGATCAGAAATGGGTTTAGCATGGTTTAGCCATTCATCCTCTGAGCACTGCCTGAAACCCTGCTACCTTCTACATACTTGGAACTCATGGCCCATGGCTTTATGGGGCCTTAGGAATTCATGTGGAAATCCAAAAAAAACCACGAGCAGACCCTCCAAGTAGCCGTTTTTTCTAGTTATATACCTTGTACTTGGAGGGCTTTTGGCAAAATGGTGTTGGTTGATAGCCAAAGGAATTAGAAGCTATAAGCATAAACTAACTTAGCTTAAAGTTACACACTTTATTTGGATAAACTGTAGCTATTGGAATAAAATCACTTCGCTAACTGGGGCCCCACCCTCTAGGCGTTTAAGGTGTACCAAGGGCTGAGGCTTGTTTTCTGTAGTTACTGCAAGGTGGTGCCCCAAAGGATAGCTAAGTTGGTGAACAGAACTCTGAGTCCGTTAACTATGGTCTATGGTAGATATAACCTGACATAACTGTAGTATAACTATAAGTAGTCTTAACGAGGCTTATACTCATTTATAAACTATTGTAAAGTAACTTACAAACTGGGGATGCCACCTAAAACGAGGCCACCTGTAGCTGATGAATATGTTTTTCATTATTTTTCAATGTCCTATTGTTGTTGCTATGCTGATTATTTTTGATCACATATTTCAGACGTCGCTAAACATGTTTTTGTTTCTTGATGCTTAAAAATTCCATCTGTTGCATACTAATTCTGTGCTTATGGAGGGCAGCTAAGCCCTGTGAATTCGTTTACAGAATTTTTTGCAGGGTATGTAACATTGCGCCGAATGAGAATGAAACCACAAACGGCTGGGCAAGACGAAAAAATCCCATTGGACAGGAGCATTTCTGGCATCATTTTTCTCAATGAAATCCACACAAAAAACAGGTGTTTCTGCTGATGTGACAACCATACCCTCTGGTAATTTAACAGTTTGCTATTGAAAATGGCCATTTAGAGTGGATTTTCCCATTAAAAATTGTGATTTTCCATAGTTTTTTGTATGTTTACCAGAGGGTAATTTCCGAATTTTCATCAAGGCCCGGCATCTTCTCTTCCTCCCAAGAAGTGGAGGTGGCCTGGGTGGATGGGGGTTGGGCCCCTCAGTTATGAGTTGGTCTATAAACATCTATCAACCCCATCAACCATAGTTATAAAATGTTATAAGTATCATAAAACACCCATTAACTATAGTTATTAGTATCATAAAACACCCATTAACTATAGTTGTTAGTATCATAAAACACCCATTAACTATAGTTGTTAGTATCATAAAACACCCATTGACTATAGTTATTCGTATCATAAAACTATCATAAAACATGGTTCTTGGAGTTATTTTCGACCCAACGCGGAAAAACTAACGGCATGAAGAGTCCGTCATAGTCCGTCAGCTCCCAGGTGAAGGAGTTCCAACAAAACTGAGCCATTTTTAAGGGGTACCCTCTGGTTGTTTAACATAGCCATGGAAAATGGCCCATTTATAGATGGTTTACCTATTGAAAATGGTGATTTTCCATGGCGAACTGTTAAATAACCAGATGGTAGGTGTTAAAAAATTCCAGCACCATGGAGTCATGGAGCATCCGGGGAACTATACCTGACTCCCCCCATATTTGGTTCATGAATTGCACCCCCTTTTGAGACCCCTATGGAGAGGGACATTCCTTATAGGGACACTCCAAATGAACATTCCTTTTCATTCATGTTAATTCCAAATATTTCCAAATAATTCAATGTCGTTCCAAATAATTCCATTTCATTCCAAAAAAAATATATATTCATTCCAAATCAGTTTTTTTCATACTTTTTGGTTATTTTAAAGACGTACTTAAATATTTTTTGATAATTTCAAAATGGTGTTCTGTTTTTGTTTTATTATTCTCTTGATATTTCTTGATTTTTTTTGATGTGTCTTGTTTTTTTGTAGATAGTTGTAGTTGTAGTTGTAGTTGTAGTTGTAGTAGTTGGAGTAGGAGTAGGAGTAGGAGTAGTAGTAGTAGTAGTAGTAGTTGTAGTTGTAGTTGTAGTTGTTGTTGTTGTTGTTGTTGTTTTTGAGGTTTCGAGTTTCTGATTGAATTGTTGGCAAGATCCCAAATTTGATGACAAAAATCACAAGTTTTGATGGTTAAATTATGTTAAATCCATACGTTTCAGGTCTAGAAATCACATGTTTTCGATGGTAAAAATCCAAGTTTTTCGGATCTTCTGGGTGTTTTGGTTTTCTCCAAGGAGGTTCTGGCGTGCGGCATGGCCCGGTAGGGGTTCCTCCTCTGGTCCCGAGAGGTTCCAATGTCCTTGATGGAACACTACTGGAAGAAGAGGGACAGCTTCGCACCACGCAGGCCTGTTGCGAAAAGTCACAGCAGAGTGGTTTCACCAAGGATTTAGCAACCCAAATGAGGATTTAACATGATTTTACCCATCATTGGTATCGGTTTTAAGATGTTTTAACTAGCATTTTAGCTGGGGATGTACTGTAATCATCCCAAATTGCCGATGACATAAGCTTCACATCTCACGATGAAAACCATTAACTTAATAATTTAGTAATTAGTCCTATTGCCTTCCACCATTGCATGAAATATCCCGGTTAAATGAATTTTGAAGTCTCATTCTATGGAACAATAGTCATCATCATTTGTGAACGGACAGATCCATCTGTCAAACTCCTATTTGTTATATCCATTATCCACCAGTATAAATCCACTATAAATCCTGTTCCATCACCCTATTTTGGGCTAACCCACCTGTCAAATTGGCTTATACATGTTTATACTGTTCTTATAATTCAAAGAAAAAACATGCTTTAGGGTAGGTGTATCATGATGTAACTATAGCATTTATGTATATTTCCAAGAACTATTGGTCTAGAGTCTATGGATGTGTATGGTACTCGTAGATGATAATGTATTTTTGGTAGTTATAGTCATTATTAATAGTTTCATACCCTGATCTATCAACATCCCCTTAGTTAATGTCACATATCCCGTTATTAATATTATAGTAACCATTATAAACCATTAAATATAACTATGGATACTATAGTAGCTATAGTAATTCTTCATGGTGCTTTATTTTCATAGATATAGTTTATATATAACTATATATATGTATATATGTATCATATTATTTGCATAATATATATATATATATATGTGATATAAAAAAATATACATATAATGTATATAGTAACTAAAGTATTCATGGCCTTTTGAAATGGGTTTGACGCCAGGCATTCGGTGGACGCTTTAGGGACCATCGACAGCGCGCGCCAGTCCCTGCTGGATGAGTTTGGAGACCCAGGGGGACGGTGCCGTGGCGTGGATTCGTTGCTTGGTACCATGGGAATCCATAGGAAACCCACAGGAAACCCATAGGAAAACCATAGGAAAACCATAGGAAAATGGTGATTTAACCAACAAAAATGGGGTTTCAATGGGATTTATAGCTGATTTATGATAGTGGATTCGTTGGTACTTTGGTAAACATACAAACAATATTTCAAATTCACATTGTTGTATGTCTAAATCAACTATTTCTATGGTCATTTTCAATAGCTACTTTAAATTACCAGAGGGTAGACTTTCAAAGCCCAGCCATGAAGGTGAAAAATCACGGCGGCTGATCGATGAACTATTTAGGTTTTCACCTGCCGCGGTTATGGATTATGAACTAAGCCAAATGAATGGGAAACCTATCAACCAAATAGTATAGTAGTATCGTTTTTTTTTCACGGTTCGAATGGGCTAAAATTAGATTCTGAAAAGGACTGTGCTAGTACAAGGTCCAGCGGCTGTTCCAAAATCTGATGAATATCTCTACGTTTGATGGTTCCAGCTCCATTTCTGACAATTTTTGGCTGTTCAGCAGGACAATTGCAAGTGAGCTGGTTTCAACTCCCTTGTTTCTTCAGCTAATCGCTAGTTGTAACATGTTGTAACCCGATTTTTGTTGCCTTTTTTATCATGTTTTGTAAACACGTAAGATTATCCGCAGTTTTTGGAAAAACAATTGTGTTTTCATCTACGTGACTTCTCTAGATTTTTAGCTCAGAAAAATCCACTGCTTCAATGGCCATAATATGGCCATCGGGGGGACAAGTCGCGCCAGGAAGAAGTTGCAGATGCTGGGCATCTCCTTGAAACGGCACGAACATCGGAATCAGGTGGCAATCCGAAGCTGGACGTGACCTGTGGTGAACTGTTAAGGACTGTTTTCAGGTAGTTGTTTTCCATCAACAATGGTGATTTAATGGGATTCAAATGTTGATTTGCTTTTGGGATGAAGTGAGCTAAGATGTTTTACAACTAACATTTGACTAGGACTAGAGTCTTGGATATTTATGATTCAATGATAGAGATATGGAACTAGCAGTGGGCTTCATACCAAACATTACCAACCATTTCACTCGGGACCACCTTGTGGTATGCCGGGATGAGTTTGCAAGAAGTTGAGCACCCTAAAAGACTGAGCTGTAGTTTTACTAAACACAGGTATAATATATATATATACACATACATATATACATATATATATACATACATGTATATATATATATATATGTATATATATACATATATATATATATATACATATATATATATATATACATATATATATATATATATATATATATAATATATATGTATATATGTATATATGTATATGTATATGTATGTATGTGTATATATATATATCAGTGTTTGGAATATGTGGAAGATGTTGGCTGAATTGAACATGACCATTAGATAAAATTCATTACTGGCGTGTTGAAACTTCCAGGGCGGGTAAATGGATGTAAATGATTGAATTGTGAGATATGTTGAGAGATCTTTTTTGTCTTGTTAGATACCCCACTGACTGATCCTGGCTGATTGGTTTTCCTAGGTAACTCCATATAAAGACACCATTTGATAGTGGGAACAAAACTTCAATGTCCAACTTAGTTTCATAAGTATGTTTATTTGTAACCAAGATTGAAGATTTTTCCAAGCATTTTGATAGTTGGTGACTATAGTGGTTTAGTAACGTTTCAAAGTGCTTGAGAGTTGTCCAACCATCGATTCACGTACCGAGTGTTCAACTTGAGTTTTGCACGCCCCGAACCTTAGAAGCGCTTGTTGGATCTCCCAATGATCGAAAGGGAAGCCTCGCTAATGGGACATCTATCAACGAACGAAAACAGAAAACGCAAAGACAATGCAGGGTACCCTCTAGAGGTAAACATACAAAAAACTATGGAGAGTCAGCATTTTTCATGGGTAAATCCACTATTTCTATGGCCATTTATAGGGAAAATCACCATTTTTCATGGGTAAATCACCATTTTTCATGGGTAAATCCACTATAAATCACCATTTTCAATAGCTTTTTCTATGTTTACCAGCTTGGGTAGCTCTGATCCTTTTCGCTTTTTCGATGATCCCGTAGGATCCCAAAGATTAGCCCTGGTTATGACATTCACAGCAATAGCCATGGAAAGATTCAACATGCTTTTAAGAACGGTAAAGCATCTATTTCGATTAGGGCCATGTATATATGGCTATGTTAGTATATGGCTATGGTAGTTAATAGGTACTGTAAACCATCTATTTTTTTATGGGCCATGGAAAAACCATGGCGAACTGTGAATGTCATAACCAGAGGGTACAGCATATGACCTAACTTGGCTTTGTCCAAAAATTGGGGGATAGCCTGTAATTTTGCAATCAAACATGTTTTCATGGGGGAACATAAGATCTGAAATTCCAAACACATCTTTTTGAAATTATAAAAAACATTTTAAATCCCAACATAAGAACATGCCAGAAAAGGTCATGAAATACCGGGAAACGGATTTGAGTCTCTGGTAATGAAACGTGGCTAGCTGGGCAACTCCCCATTTAGTTCGATGATTTTCCTAGCTATAAACCTCCATTTAGAAAGGATTTGCTTGTGTGTTTCCACTATTTTACAGTGAAATGTCCAGATTGCCACCTTTGATTACCAGGGGGTAAAGCATACCGCCCATTAAGATTCACATAGATTCGCTATGATTTACTTAAGATGATCATATCCCAACATCATCTTTCACCATGTATCACAGGTTGGTTCATCGTTTTTTCCTCTTACAAGCTCAGCTTCCGTGGATTTTTCATGAGCATCTCCAGGGCGTGAAAGGTGCCGAGGCGGGGTGTCGTCCACGTTTCCGGAGGCGAAGTTGGTGAAAAAAACATGGCAACTATAGGCTCTATGGCAGATCTATCTTGAAAATAATGAGTTTTTTCGGCCTTTTTTTCTACGGTAATTCAATTACAAATTTAATGGCAGATGTATCTTAATATGGCAGACGTATCTTGGTCATTCAATGTAATTCATCATAACTACGGATTGTTTTTTTGGTTGTTGTCTTTGATTCGTAAAGAATCAATGGGCTTTTTGTTTTTATTTTTTCATAAGTATGTTAAATTACCCTTACCGGGTAAATTGAACTATTGAAATTGGAGTGTTGGATTTTCTCAGGTAGGGAAAGTCTGGAAAATCTGAATACCTGGGGCAATGCTCATCATTTATCATAACCCATAGGATCATAACATTTACCATCAATATACCCCAGTCATGTTAGCATATATACCGGCACCATGGATCCTATGGGTAAGGAACTTGAGCAGGATCCCAGCTGACCATGGATCTCAAGCAGGATGTGTTCTTGAGATGGTTGCAATGTGTATTTCTTTCAGAGGCGGCGCCATGTTTTCTTTAACAAACGATAGGTAAAATTGCAGCTAGAGAAATGATATTACATATAAAAAAGCATAGCTTGAACAAAAGATTTTGCTGAAGTCCAATTAGACAAGTCCTCAAGTCTGACTTTGTCATGTCGTTTGATTTATGTTTTTGTCATGGTGGTTATGTCCTTCCTTTGGTTCAGGAAAACACCGGGGCTGCCACGGGATCAGCAGAAAAAAATTACCCCCTCCAAGTAAAGCCTAAAACATGTTGCGAAAAACCTCAGAAACTTTCTACTTTTGCTGCCATTGTTTGGGATGTTTGGGGTGAGTGTCTAGGTAAGCTTAATTTTGCAGTAATTTCAGTGAATGCCAACAATTACTAGTTACTAGAAACAGAGAACATCTGCCCTCAGGTAATTTAAAATTTTATGGAAAATCACCATTTTAAATGGGTATATCATGGTATATCATAAACAATCTATAAATGGGCCATGGCTTCTATTGAACTTGGACTCAACATGACTCCGACCGGAGGCCATTGTGAGCATCAAGTGCGCCATTCTCCGCTGTGACTTTGATGTTCTACACATCGAATGTCTCAGTGCCACTGGGCAGTCGTTGAACTGCGTAAAAACTACGAAGTGATGTATGTGTTACACAGGCAGTGGCCAATTTAGTACCTCAAATTGAGGTTTGCGTTCAATTCAAGCAACAAATTTGAGCATGGATATGTAGCGTTCAGAGGCCTCACATAGACCAAATATAGCACAATGGTATACAGTATACCAACATGGGCCGTGTAAGTTTGGTATCTGAAAGTTCCCTTCATAGAACTCCAAGAATTGGAATATCGTCCAAACCCAATTTAAGCTCGCAAGTTCCATGTTGTGAATTTTCGATGGTAGATGGAGAGATGAATGGATGGTTATATTTCGAAACACAGAAAAACAGGGAGATGATTCAAATCGCAATCCAGCACATGCGGAAAGTTGTTGCACGTGGGTATGGGTGAAAGTTCGAGAACCTCACACTCATGGATGGACTTGTCAGTTTCAGTATCCATATGGAGGTTTCCCAAACTGGAAGGTACCCCCAGTCATCATCCATTTATAGCTGGGATTTTCCATGAAATAAACCATCCAGCTATTGGGATACCAGATTCCATATCATTGTATAATGTCAACCATGAAGAATTGCCCTCTGGTAAACATACAAAAAACTATGGAACATCACCATTTTTACATATTTTTACTATGTAAATCAACCCTTTCTATGGCCATTTCAATAGCAAACTGTTAGCTTAGAGGCTTACTCGGATACTCCTCCAGTGTCAGAGGTCATCCGCACCGTGATCAAGCAACACGAAAACGCCACCCGCCACCGGTTTCAGTCGCACATATCGGGGATGAATGGGGATGAGAAAATGATGGGGTATAGAAAATATATTAGCATACTACCGGTAGCATATTACTAGCAAATATCTTATAGCTGACGAATTTCGGATGAGAAAAGGATTAATGTCAACCCTGGATGAGACTAAACCATGGTTTATTGATTAGGGTGATACTCCTCCAATAGTCATAATCTAATACTTAAATGGTACCCTCCCAATTAAACAGCCGTTTGGGGTTTATTAATCCAGGGTTGACATAATCAATGATTGTCAACCAAATTTTATCATCATTCTTCATGATCTGATGTCATCGTCCTCCAAAGGTAAAACTGACAGAGGCTCAGCTGAACACTGCTCAGAAACGTGTTTGAAAGCCGGCCGTGTAATACCTAGACCCCATTTATACACCCATAGAATGGGGCACTTTGGCCAGATAATTTGATACTGTTGCACTTTCAAAAGCTGGTACTTTGAGGGTTAAGTTGCTTGTTATATTTCCCAGTAGCATATTTGTTGGTAAACATCGTCTGTTTTGTTAGCATATGTGGCCGGGTACAGTACGCAGAAGCTTTGCTAGTTCAGATAATTCCATATATACTCAGACATGCTTGGAAACTGCTGTTTTTGTAAGTTTGTTTGTGCTCTACTCGTTTGACGGGAAATTTCATGTAATATGCGGAGCCACAGGTATGTTCATTTCAGAGAAACGCAATTGCTTCCGTCAGCCAGACCTAGCTATATATCCTGAGCATGGGTCAAAATTGGTCATCCTAGAGTTGGTGGTTTGGAACATTTTTTATTTTTTCCATATAATTATTGGGAATAATCATCCCAACTGACGAACTCATATTTTTCAGAGGGTAGGTATACCACCAACCAGTCATCGCAAATTCTTGTGGCTCCTAAAGTCTGAAATCGCGACTGCCCACGCCGTGGCTTTTGGTTGGGGTGAAAAAAACAGGGTGAATGGTGGGCATCACAGCTTAATTCAAAGCTAATTTCAAGGGAATTGTCCATATCTGCTTGAGAGTATCTGAAAGTTACACTGAGAGTTGCAGGGTATCGAAGCTTAGCAGTTAACCAGATACCTAGACAAGTACGTAGACCCTGTACTCATAAAACAATTGGTACTTTACCCTCAGATCTCTGTAGATTAATTAGCTAATTTGTATGCATTATATGTTTTGACACGTGTTATTATATTTGTATGTTATATATACGCAAATAAATATTATATATAAATACACACATTTCAATAGTACTTTAGCATCATTACTCCTTTACTTTTTACAAAACATATATCTATATCTGTAAATATATATGTATATACATCAATAAAACAACCATCCCCAGTCATGGTAGTTGTGCGTTTATGGCAGCCAGGGTTTGCCACATGAATTCGGATAGAATGGTTTTTTTAATCAGGATATATAATGGATATGTTGGGGGTTACTCATGGATATAGCGTGATATAGTCCCATGGTCCCATGGTGATAACCTCCAGCAGTTCCAGATTGAGTGGGACAAGCAATTGAGTCGCGGGGCCAATGTCCAGTATCAGGCCATTACAGCAGGGATGAATCCCAATGGCTTCTTCATGAGTGGACTGCAAAATCCATGCTGGCTTGGTGGTGTTCAAGGAAGTGGTAACTTCAAAACCGCCTTTGTGGAGACGATTATGGCTGACGAGACAAACCGGCCGGTGAGCTTGATCAAGCTCCTTGATTTGGTGCCTTCGCTTTGCGAAGCTGCGGAGATACGCCTACAGGGCAACGCCGGCCTATTCCGTGAGGACACCTCCAACCTCATGAATTTGAAGTTGACTGAGAAGAAAGATATGAGGTTGGTCTCTGAGGCGGTGGTGTACAGTCCGATGATCATTCCTGATCAGGACAATGTTCTTCCAAGTAGCATCGTGGCTCATGGCAGGGCACCTTGCAATCTCGTTCGTATTATTTTTCTAGCCATGTCGAAATCCAAGCATGAGACAACAGGTCTCACTCCAGAACCAGCATCTCGCAAGTTGAGAACAGATGATGACAAAGAAGTTGAGAAACAAGAAGAGGACAAGCCTGACCATCCT
>Ga0126342_10013294_pt1 | contig 14602 bp, 4 predicted proteins | sample Cyp1metagenome_FD_92528 | JGI IMG/M metagenome (GOLD analysis project Ga0126342, IMG submission 92528) | Coral microbial communities from Lord Howe Island, Old Settlement Bay, Australia - Cyphastrea 1 metagenome | ecosystem: Host-associated > Invertebrates > Cnidaria > Coral ... | reverse complement strand
TCAAGAAACCCCTGAAGAAACCCTAACGAAACCCCTGAAGAAACCGTGCCCAAAAAAAAAAAAAAAAAAAAAAGAAACCCCTTTAAAAAAAAAAAAAACCTGCAGAAACCCATGCAAAAACCCTAAGCAAACCTTCAAAAAATCCTTAAAAAACCCTAAAGAAACCCTAAGGAACCCCCTAAAGAAACCCCTCAAGAAACCCTAAAGAAACGCTGAAGGCTCCCTAGCGTGATGCTGAAGATGCAACATAATCTTCAGAGGGGATGGCGATGTTGATGTCTTGTGATGCTCAAGGTGCAACGTATTGTTCAGAGGGAGCGCGGGGCTGATGTCGTGTGATGATGCTCAAAATGCAACATGGTGCTCAAAGAAGGTGGCGGGGCTGATGCCTTGCAATCCTCCAGGGGCGACGTAGTGTTCAGAGGGGGTCGCTGGGTTGATCTTCGAAAATGCAATGAAAATGCAACATAGTGTTCAAAGGGGGTGGCGGGGATGGTGTCTCAAGGCGCAACGTATTGTTCAGAGGGGGTGGGGGGTTGATGTCTTGTCATGCTGAAGATGCAACATAGTGTTCCGGGGGGTGCCAGGACTACTGTCTTGTGACCTTGACGATGCAACATAGTGTTCAGAGGGGGTGGCGGGGATGATGTCTTGTAATCCCCAAGGAACAACGTATTATTCAGAAGGGGGTAAGCGGATTTCATGTCTTGTGATGCTGAAGATGTGACATTTTTGTTTCGGAAATTTTGGTTGCTGAATCGTGCATTCCGGTTTTTGAGTCGCACATTTAAATTTTTGAGTCGCACCTTTTGTCTATACTCTGTAGAAGTCCTAGAGGGCATATACGTATATACATATAGCTTCTGCACTTATTTGCAACATATATAGGCAATATGTGTCACATATGCCCCCACAATTGTTTTTTCACATATGCGCAAATGTCCGTTAGATCTGATTTTGTGTAAATAAGATCTTACGGACATATATTATATGTCCGTAAGACCTTATGTAATCCATAAATGTAATGTATATGTAATACATATGCAGCTGCAAATGTGTACACAAATGCCTACATGGATATATGTATATGATTATATGATCATGTCCGCCTGTACTCTACAGAAACCTGGCCCACATAGCTCTTGAATCAACAAAAAACCGTGTTCAGAGGGGGTGGCGGGGATGATGTCTTGCAATGCCCAAGGCGCAACGTATTATTCAGAGGGGGTAAGCGGATTTCATGTCTTGCGCTGCTCAAAATGCAGTACGGTGTTCAGATGAAGGGTGTGATTGATGCCTTACGATGCTCAAGGTGCAAGGTATTGTTCAAAGGGAGTGGCGGAATTGCTATCTTGTGCTGCAACGTATTGTTCGGAAGAGGTGGCAGGGTTAATGTCTTGTGACTCTGATGCAACATAGTGTTTAAAGGGGGTGGCGGGGCTGATCTCTTGTGATGCCCAAGGCGCACCCTATTGTACAGGGGCGGTGCGGGGTTGATGTCTTCTGATGCTCAAGACATAACATAACGTTCAAAGGGGCGTGGCGGGTCTGATCTCTTGTGATGGCCTAGGTGCAACGTATTGTTCAGAGGGGGTGGCAGGGTTGATCTCTTGTGATATTGAAGATGTAACTTAGTATTCAAAGGGGTTGCGGGGCTAATTGTCTTGGGATGCTCAAGGTGCGACGTAATGATCACAGGAGATGGCGGGGTTCATCTCTTGTGATGCTGAAGACGCAACGTAATGTTGAGAAAGGATGGCGGGGCTGATGTCTTGTATGCTGAAGATGCAACGCGTTGTTCAAAGAGCGTGGCAGAGCTCATGTCTTGTGAAGCCTCCCACAGAAACCCCAAGGAAACCCCTAAAAACCCTAAACAAACCTTGATAGAAACACCTAAAAAAAATCAATAAAAAAAAAAACATTGAAAGAAACCCTAAAGATACCCTAGGAGAAACCCTAAGGAAACCCTGAAAGAAACCCAATAAAAACTCTAGAAGAAACCCTAAAGAACCCCTGAGGAAACCCGAAGGAACCCCTAAGGAAACACTGAAAAAAAACCTTAAAGAAACCCTAAGGAAACCTCCAAAGAAACCCTAAACAAACCCTGCAGGAAAAAAAATAAGAAACCCCGCAAGAAACCCCAAAGAAACCTCTGAAGAAACCGTAAGGAAACCCCCGGAGAAACCCGAAAAAAATCTGTGTGTTGCAAAGGACATGCTCCAAAAGTGGAGCGACATAAGGGCCCAGGCCAGGGTTGCTGGAAACAGCCAGCGTGTCTAGCTCCGGAAGATGCTGGATTATTGCAAGGACTGCAACCTTGCCCGACTCACCAGCAATATCATCTATAAATGACAGTTACGGAATGATCAAAAACTCTCGAAATGATATAAACAATTAGTTCCTACAGCACGAACAAACTGCGGCACCTAGGTTCCAATTCAAGCTGACCAATCATCGAAGCCGCCTTGGTACAACATCGGTTGCCAAGAAACCCCTCAAGAAACCCCTAAGGAAACCTATACAAAAACTCTAAGCAAACCTTCAAAAACCCTAACAAAACCTAAAGAAACCCCTTGAGAAACCCCGAAAGACGTGATGCTGAAGACGCAACATAATCTTCAGAGGGGATGGCGGGGTTGATGTCTTGTGATGCCCAAGGTGCAACTTATTGTTCAGAGGGAGCGCGGGGCTGATGTCTTCTGATGATGCTCAAGATGCTACATCGTGCTCAAAGAGGGTGCGGGGCTGATGCCTTGCAATCCTCAAGGGGCGACGTAGTGTTCAGAGGGGGTAGCTGGGTTGATCTTCGAAAATGCAATGAAAATGCCACATAGTGTTCAAAGGGGGTGGCGGGGTTGATGTCTCAAGGCGCAAGTGTTGTTCAGAGGGGGTGGGGGGGTTGATGTCTTGTCATGCTGAAGATGCAACATAGTGTTCAGAGGGGGTGCCAGGACTATTGTCTTGTGACCCTGAAGATGCAACATAGTGTTCAGAGGGGGTGGCGGGGATGATGTCTTGTAATGCCCAAGGAACAACGTATTATTCAGAAGGGGGTAAGCGAATTTCATGTCTTGTGATGCTGAAGATGTGACATTTTTGTTTCGGAAATTTTGGCTGCTGAATCGTGCATTCCGGTTTTTGAGTCGCACCTTTTGTCTTTGGGTCGCTTCTCAATTGGCTGTGAAATTGCGACACGTTTTTGGCTCTTGAATCGGTCTTTTTGGTTTCTATATCGGTCATTTTCGTGTTTGAAATGAGTCATTTTCGTTGCTGAAGCAGGTTGTCTTGATTGTTGAAGCGGTCGACGATCCTTATTATTTTCATTCATTTCATTCGCGTCATTCGTTGGGTTTCTCGGCTTCTCGGCTTCTCGGCTTGTCCGTTCTCGGCTTCTCGGTTTCTCGGCTTCTCGGTTTCTCGGCTTTTCGGTTTGTTTCGTACTTCCGTACTTCTCGGTTTATCGGTTTCTCGGCTTCTCGGCTTGTTTCGTACTTCTCGGCTTTTCGGTTTGTCCAATTGTTTCTCGGCTTCTCGGTTTCTCGGCTTCTGGTCGCATTTCTGGGCCCCTGTTACCCGTGCTTTGGGAGAGTGGCGATAGAGGGGAAGCCTTGGACCAGAAAGGAGTCGACGAGGAGGGGAAGGGAGCCTCTTTTTTTTCCCCAAAGACTGAATCCATTACTTAAATGCTCCAAATCAAGTACGTCCCCAGCGACCCAAAACAAAAGGAAAAGTAGTTCGCACAGCAAGTGGAGAACTCAGGTGGTTTGGTGCTACCTCTCCTGCGACTTGAAATCCCCAAATTTCGTGCCATTGTTGGTTTGCACATGTGCAATCTTTGTTGTTGTTCCCTGAGTCAACCAACATTGTTGCCTCCTGATTACGCCCGCAGTGTTGTGAGCAGCGCGTCGTGTTTAGCCAACGACTCCATGCTTTCCAAACCGGCTTGCTGCCGTTGCAAGCAATACTGTCTATACTCATGTCACAACAAAGTAACTGCAAGGAAAAACCCGTGAACATCACAATTTCGAGTTACGCACAACGGCTGTATGTTCACTGCAGCAACTTATTAAAACACTCTTGCCCGTGCTCACTTACAGGGTTACTTATACCATGGGTCACATCATGGGTCATTAAGCATGCCGGTCAATGGGCACTGAGGCACCGAATTTTCCACAGCAGGATGTCCAGGGCTGAACGTTTTTTGCGCCATGCAAATCACAAGCCTCATTGATGTGTGCAGTATCCCTGAGGGCGCTTCATTGGAAACCGTTTGTGCGGAAAGCATATAGTGCTTCCAAACAACTGCAGCGGGCGGTCAATGAAATGCAGAGCCTGCCTCATCATGATCTGTCATGCACGTGGAGCAAGGCGTTACGTTAAGAAAAAAAATGCCACACCCCTCTCAAAAAAATGCACTTGTAAGAGGTTCAATTCCTTTCAACACTAAATATACACAGAATATACGTCCCACTCGGTATGTTCATCAATTTTGTGAAAAACGACGCCAAATTCCACTGGTTTTCATTGGGAATCTGATTTTATCGTTGTTCCACAACACAAGCCATGGTGGTACCCTTACGTGAAATTGAAAAAAAATCTTTTACCACAAAGTACAAACAAATTGATCATTGCACGCGATCGGGTTTTTTTTAAAGGGTTCCATTTCAGAAGTTTCAAAAATCTAGGGTTGCTACCGCCCACAGGACTTTCAGTTATGTAATGATATTTGATAAACCTTATTATATTTACTTTGGTGTTACATCCTTGTTTTTCCAAAGCACCCAAAATCCCAATCAAATTTGCAACAGTGTTTCAACGGGCAATGCGCACACAAACACCTAATCCCCGTCTGGTGCCAGAGGGGGTGAGACTCCTAAAAAATAAAATAAAATGCAGCGGCCTAAGGACAAAATGCCAATAAAATGAGAGGGCATAAGGTAAGATAGGAAAATCGAAGCAAAACACAATGGACAGGTACAAAAATAAAATGACGTCAGGCACCCTCCACCTGGCAACTGTTGGACGTCAGGCCCCGGCATTTTCTTTTGGGTTGATTTTGTTGAGATTTGTTTCTTTATTTGATTAGTTTTAACCATCTTTGAAGGATCGACAACAACTGCTGTTTCAGTTCACATGCTCTATAACGATTCATGGTGTCCAAGTGATTCCAAGTCTCTGGAACGTTTCACAAAATGATCAAACCGTTCACAGCTGTGCATTTTTGCTATCATGCTATCTCTGGTTAAGCACCTCCAAAAATAAAATGCACCCACAAAATAAAATGCAGGGGTCTGACCCATTTTATTTTTTTATGTTCTATTTTAGAAGTGGTTTCTGCCCCTTAATTTTATTTTGGCACACCAATTGGAGGTACACAAAAATTTTTCTGCGGTTTGGCTGTAGGGATCGGTCTGAAGATGGGTTACAATTTTTTGCGTTTTTAGTTTTGCAAATGACCTTCTACTTTTTGGTCGCGAAGGGTCGCAAGCAACCTTTATTTTTTTTTTCGTGGATGAATTTGCGCATGATGCGCATGTGGGTTTGTGCCCTAAACCCTTCAAAAACACGGTTGTTGTCACAAACGAAATTCGGGCACCGCCATTTTTGGAAATTTGAAAACCAGAAAAAAATGATGAAAACAAACGGACATCAATGATTGGGCCACGTTTTAAGCACAAACATGCGTGGCAGGAGTGCATTGAACCCAACTCGTCACGCGCAGAGACTTTCAAGTATGTTTTGGCAAAAAAAAAAAAAACTGGCGACCAGACAGTTCGTCTTTGCAGCCCGCTTTCAATTTTTTGACCGGGTGATTACTCCTGCTGCTCTCTTGGGCGGGGCAGCGCACAATATGTTCAGACGATTCGACAACATCAAAAATGTTTTCGGCAAATTGCTCACATTGGGCCACAAAATTTTGTTGATTGGACCGCCCTATAGCATGAAACCTTACATCCTCGAGTGCGAAAAGGAGCAGAATCACAACATCATGGATTGAAACCTTTGTGTCGGAACAAAGCATCCGTCATCATTGGAAACTGGCAATTGTATCCTCCGAATCTACCGACAAACACTTGAGCAGTGTCAACAAACACTTGATCAACTGGTTAGCCTATAGAATTGTTTTCGCTCAGTTTTCGCGGTGCTTTCGCGACCACAATTTTAGTTTTCGCGGGGACCTCTTTGTTGTTATTTACTTTCGCGGCGCTTTCGCGGCGAACATGTTATGTGGGGGAGTGTACTTTCGCGGCGCTTTCGCGGCGCATTTCTTCTGAGGTTTTTTTTTCGCAAACTTTCGCGCCTAGCTATTTTCCATTCGCGGGGATATAGGTTAATTTTTTGACAAATCATGTTTAGGCTGTGGTATGATGCAACAAAACATTTTTGAACGCTGCTCAATTGGATACAACCACTTCTGGCATGGAATCCCGGTGAGGGACTCCAGTTTCCCAAGCGACGACCTCTGGTGTAAGCAACCTACTATTTGTTCGCCCAATTATGCCGGGGATATACGGAGAGACGTTGCTCAGTTTGGGCGAAGCTTTCTGGATGCAGTTTGCTAGCGATTTTGTTCCATTTTGTTCGTCAACATGACACGCATAATATCCTCCTGTTTGAATTTGTTCAATGTTCGTCTCGCCGTGCCTTCGACGTAATAGGCTTGCCAACGGACATGCAAGCGCAAATCAAAGCCAAAAACAAACACGCACCTGCACATCCAGAATGCTGCGCCACTGCAGGTTCATTTGCCCTCATTATAATCTTCGCAGTCCACAAAAACCGTGCACATCCAGAATGCTGCAACACCGCCACTTGCTGTTCACCTACACCTGCGCACATACGGAGGGCTGTGCTAATGCATGTTCAGATGCCCATGCGCACATACAAAATGCACATTACTGGACGTGCAAGCTCATTTGCGCACATACCAAATGCCGCGCCACTGCGAATGACCCTTTCCACGCACGTGTCTCCGAGACGTCGGGCGAAATGAAACAAACGAAAATGTCGGTGTTCAATTGCTTTTATGGACACCTGGGAAGCTGCGCTACTGGACGTGCAGTTGCCCTTGTAGATGTCCAGCTATTCTTCCAAGCACATCAACAACTACGCCGGTGTCCGTTTTCCCCTAATTTTTCCAAAAACGGGATGCTCCCATCCTCGTTCTCGCCTGCACTTGCGCACATGGGTGATGCGACGCCACCGGACGTTCACGTGCACTTGCGCACATACGCAACGCTTTGTCACCAGACGTTCGAGTGCATTTGCGCAGATAACGAATGCTACGCTACATTGTTCTCCCGAAGATGCACACGTACGCGGCCGTATTGGCAACAGAGTGCAGGCCGATAGCCAACATCACCTTATTGTACAAAACATTTCCATAAATGCTGCTGCGTGGCGGTATGGAATGCGCGTTGACACTGTCACAACCACAGGACCAGTTTGTGGACAAACCAATCTGGATTGTCACTTTATTTTTTTCCAACAATTTTGATAAAGTGCATTGGCCGGCTTTATGGCGAACATTAGAAACACAAACGCTTTCAAACCATTCAATTTGGATCTTGGAATTTTGTACGCGCACCCGGATGGCATAAGTTGGCCTCGTGATGGGCGGTCCACGCGACAGCGAAAAATTTTGTATCCACGCCGGTGTACGTCAGGGATATGTTCTTAGCCTTCGTTTTTTCTGTGCAACTATGGGGGGCGCAATGAAAACCCAGACGGACACAGCACAACAGTATGGTTTGGATTTTCAACATGGAACGCGGCCCTGACTTGTGACTTGATTTACGGTTCACTGATGAAATGTGTTTGCCTCTTCCCACTGTGCCTTGGAAAATTTTGGGTTCTGCTCCAAAATTTCGATTTTCACAACTGAAATTCAACCCCCATTTTTTTTGACAACGAGAAAAGGTGATCAAATCAAAGTTTTGGACCGGTATTGTTGAAATTCACGGCGCACCTTTTCTACCTTGTTGAGAGCCACTGCGGAGTGCACACAACATCTGACATGTTGCTATGTGTGAGGTGCATTGTTACATGCTAAGTTCTGTCACCCCACCTCCAAAGCCTGTGTTTTTCACATGCTTTGGCCTGTACTAGCATGTCATTTCTCTGTACATCCATCATTCTGCAGCGCTTGAAGAGCCACCCATGCCAGCGCGGTCCGCGACTCGTTCTCCTTGGGGTCGCTCGCCATCGCCATCGCCAGCATCATTGTCATCATAGTCATAGGAGTGGTCACTTCTGTCATCGTTGCATTCTTCTTCTTCTCCTTCTTGTCCATCATTGTCATCATCGTAGATGGAACTGCCTGCTTCTGTCACTGCTTCTTCGAAATAGTCTGCATCTCCATCATAGTTCAGCCAGTCTCGCACTCTTTCTGCTGCTTCAATCCATGCCTCTGGACTGCCTGACTGAAATTGGATCAGCAAATTCTGAAGGTTGCGTAACAAACGTAGATGTCGTTCTCGAATCATTGGATCTGTCATCGTTGGAATAGATCTTGAAAGATTTCTGCAATTGATCACCAAGATGTGTTCAGGTCCAGTACCTTGACCAAGTAGGTCCCACCTGTAATCTTCCAATGCCAGCGGTTCACGAGGAACAGGATTGATAGAAAAGAAATTTGCCATCGGAACGCTGCTCACAAAGTAGTTCTCTTCATTCACATTTCCAGCCATAGCAGGATTGCTTGATGTAGCTGTTGATGATATTGGTCCACTGTTCTCAATTGCCTCGATCATGTCCATTGCAACTGTTTGCGCAACATCACGCGCAACTGCTTTTGCCAAAGGTTTAGGCATTGTCTTTGGTTGTGGTACATTGTCTGAATTCCTTGATCTCGATCTTGAAGTTGGACATCCATCATCATCTCCTTCTGGTAGTTCATCTCCACTGTCTCTTGCAAAGCCATAATGAATGTTTGTCCATTCATCCACATCGCTGACTTCGTCAATCGTTGACTGAACATACCTCTGGTATTTTGCTCTGGGGGATTCTGTCTCCACTTCAAAACTCTCATCTTCATCACTGGGTCGATCGTCTCGATGATGTCCATCTCCGCCTTCATCTCGGTCAGGAACATCCGCACCATCATCTGTTGCACCATGTTCAGCATCTTGTCGAATGACTCGAAGCCGTCGAATAGTTGCTTCTCCATCTCGTTCACCTTCTTCCAAATGAAGTCTGGTGTGGGTGTTTCCATCCATTGCACTTTCTGAAATTGTCTCGTCATCCTCCATGTTGTTGGCATCTTCTTCTTCTTCTGCATCACCAGCATGAAGTTGTTTTCCTTCCAAATCACTGCAAAGAGGATCTTGATCTCGTTGCAAATGTGCTGCTTCTCGCACTGTTTTCCAAACTGTCTTGTACTTTTCCAGCTCCTCCATCTTGGCGGTCAGCTTGAAGAAAAGTTTCATTACCAATGCCAGCAAAAGAAAAATCACCACCATCGCCAAAGTCAACCTCCATGAGGAAAATTGAAATTCTTGTCCATCGCCATGTTCGCATCCTTGAAGGTTGCTTGCCATGATCATGTTCACCAGCAGTTTCACCAGTTGCTTCTTTTTGCCATAATTGGGTGTGTTCTCTTCCATGTCGAAGTTGCTGCTTTGAAGTCCAATGCGCTTCATGAGATATTCACGTCTCTCTTTGGAAAGCGCCTTGGTGTTGAGATCTGCTGGGTTCTCCTTGGTTGAGATTCGGCTGATGTAGAACCATTGTTTTCTCATCGCACTCTGCGTCCACAAAAGCCTCGTCGAAAGATGTTTTGCTTTGCCAGGCCCCAAACGTGAAAAGAAAGCCTGGGCGCTTGTTGAGTCAAGTCGAAGTTGCATCTTGACACTTTCCTGATTTCCAAGGCCACCATTGTCGCCAATCAAAAACTGCAGCACCTGTTTCACGTAGATTGCCTCCACAAGCAAACTTGTAGCTGCCAAAATCTCTGCCTCCATTGAGCTCAGCGACACTGAAGTCTGTGACCTGGAATGGCTGTGGATCAGGCATGAGTTCAGGAAGATCAATCCCGAACTGGTACTCCTCCTGCTCACCTTGCACGACGCCCAATCGCTGTCTGAATACAGTTCCAGCATGTATGGTTTTGAATCATGCCGTTCTTCTCCACCATACCATCGTTGCATCGTTGTTTGGTGTTTTTCCACCTTGGGGTAGTGAAGTTTCATGTCCTGGGTGTAGAGCAGGTAACTTGCTAATTTCTTGATGGCACACATGGATGTTTTTGTCGGCCTTGCCATGTACGTCGCCAGCACCCGAACAGAATGTTGAATGTCGCAACGCTCCTGGCTCACGTAAATGCAAATCCCCAGTGCAGAGCGGAACAGCTTGGATTCTTCTGGGCTCAAATACTGGTCTTCTGCTGTTGCTGCTGCATCATAGACCTGTAAGCATCCATGGTGAGGAACAGTTTTGCCTCTCCTGTCCATCACTTGTAGCACTTCTGCAAGCTTGGGGATGTATTTTGCACTCGGCCTGACATCGATGCCATCTTCTGTGAACTGCAACTCACGTTTCAAGTAGAAAATGCTACCCTCATCTCCAGGTTGAAGCGGTCCTTCAATCTTCAACTTCAGCTCCTTGGACAACTCCTTGTAGAAGCTATTGATGAATTGCTTGGTCCCAATCACCAGCAAGTCGTCGATGTGAGCTGAGATATAGGCCTTCTGTTTCTGTGCTTGAAGATAGTCCCTTGGTAGCTTTCGAATTGGTGTCTTTCACAAATCTCTGTGAAGAACTTGTTCCATTCTGAAGCCGCTACTCTCTGACCTGGTAAGCATCTTTTCAGCACCCAAAATTGTTTTCCTTCTCCACCACCTGCACGCAACGCCCACAAAGGAACCTCAATGAGCACCAAAGAAGTTTGTGGTACTTGAAGAAAAGCATCTCCAACATCGATTGATGCAATGGCAAGTCCATGGAGAAGACTCATAACAATCAGCATCTTCACAATTGCCAGTGGTGTGGTCGGGCTGAATGTTTCATAGTTGCTTGCATCACCATCTCTGAACTCACGAGCCACTAGGCGAGCACGTCGACGCCATTGGTTTTCGCGAAAGCGCCAATCTCGCACCAGTCTTGTGTCAAGTTTCATGCAATTCTCCACCACAAGGTCGTTGCCAGCATCTTCAATCACATCCAATTTTCGAAGACGTTCAAGTTCAGCCTCCATAGCTTCTTGATCCAACCATGCCAGCTCATCCTCAGTGACCTTCGGTGGTCCAGCTCCTTCATCAAAGAAGCCTCTTTTCTGTTTCTCATCCTCTGGAATCATCACCTTCTCACCTTCAAAGTCAAGCTGTGTCTCGCAAAGCTCGTAGTCAAAGGAATCATCAGCCATGTTGCATTCCAACTCATCCTCATCGTAGAGTTCAATGTCCTCCACAATTCTGCGCACATTCCGTGTTGTCGAAGATGTTGCTGGACTGGATGCAATGTCACCAGCATAGGTAGGACTGTAGAGAGAAGTCCTTGGCTGCTTGGGACTGGGCTCCATCACTACCGTCTCTGGGTCAAATTTCACAAATTTCTTCTGTCCTTCTTCTCCAGCATGTTGTGATCTTTTCAATGCCTCAGCTTCCGCCACTCGTTGTCGAACAGGAATGGGAAGACGCACATCAGCTGCTTGTCGTTTGGCTTGTGAAAGAGGTTCTCCATCATCCATCAAAGGTTGTTGTTCTCCATGATGGTCAGGTTGAATTACCTGTGCCCCACCTGTCTCTGATCTCTCCACCTCTTTGGATTCCTCCTCCAAATCTTCCATGGGATTCTCTTCTGCATACTTTCTGACTGCTTTCTCGTCCTCATCAAACTCCGGCTCGACACCACCAATGGGAGCATGTAGGAGAGGAATGGGAGCTTCAGGCGGGTTCACATGCTTCACCTCCGTGTAAACACCTCGACGTAGGTCCCAGGGCCCAACATTGAATGCCAATGCCAAATCAGAATTCCAATGTTCAGCCACCTTTCGAATTGCCCTGCTTCTGATGACCTCCTTCTCTGAGACTGCAAACACGTCCATGTCTGCAGAATCCTTTGTCAGCCAGATGCCACGTCTCCATTGGGTCGAATACTTCGCCTGGAGTGGGTCCAATGCAAAAACTTCTTCACCAAAGGCACATACTTTTCCTCGATAAGGACGACCTCGTAGGCTCATGAAAGCTGTAGTTCCTGTTGAAGAAGAGATGTGATACCGATTCAAAAGCCATGCGCCATGAATGACTGCCCATGCACGCAAAGGGTGATCATCTGGGAATTTCACCTTCATCTTGTCCTCCAAATGGGTCATTAAGCATTTGCCTTGGGCTCGAACTGTTTGAATGCTCCTTTCTGCAAGTGCTGTGCGCCCTTTTGCATAGAGTTGCCCAGGTTGAAGAGTTGTTGGCAGGCCTTGCGCTGCTCTGATCGTATGCGCTACACGCATTCCTGCAGCAAGCACTGGTTCATTGTCAAAGGCCAACTCCACCTGGTCATAGTAACCCAACTCTCCCAAAAACCTTGCAACTGCACCCCCAACCACTGACTGAAGCTTATTGCGCAAAGGTTCCACTGCAACAAATTTCGTCCAGGAATCCACCATGATCAACACGTTCAGATTTCCAGAAACTGTGTAAAAGTCGCATTGCAGAGTAGGAAAGGTTCTTTGCGCCATTTCATCAGGAGGTGTAGGCTTCTGTTGATTTGCCTTGCTTTTGGTTTGAACACAAACACTGCACCACTTCTTGAAAGGGAGATGTGTCACCTCATGCAGCTTTCTCTCTCGGGCTGTTGGTTGTGCTGGAGCGTCTTGGTATTGTGGGTGAGGTTGCATTGCTTCATATTCTCCACGTGCAACTTCAAGAGCTCGAAGACGAAGAGAGGAAACATGTGATTCACGTATGCGTTCAAAGATCTTTCGTTTGGATCCAGCTGTAGAAACTCCTAGGAATCTTCCTGCAGCCCTCAAAGTCTCAACAGAACTGTAGGGTGTCACCTGCACATCATTCACCACGATTGCTTCAGATTCTGCATCTGCTCGAACTGCTGGGGCAATAGCTTGATGTTCAGGAATGTCACGTCCCATGATGTCATCACGTCCTTCATCAAGAACTGGGTTGATCTCCAAACCTTCAATGGGTAAAACATCTGCATCTTCACCTCGATAAGGAGATTCAGGCGTGTAGGGCTCCTCCAACATATAGCCACCAGCATCAAGCAATCCACCAAACCGCACCAAAGGTTCATCTCGCTCAGACAAAATTGTCAGCACAATGACATCTTCACCTTGTGCAATGCTGTCAAGACCTGGAATAGGGCCAAAAGGATCGTCAAGTTCAAGGTATTTGGCACTGACCTCCACAACATACCAACCATGGTCCTCATCTGCAGTCGATCTTTTCTGCACCAGCGTGGTTCTGAAACCAAAATTACCAGCCCATGTAGGTCGTGGGTCAATGAAATGAGTGCCAACGCAACGCATGAAAGGGTTTTCATCTGAAACTTGCCAACTGTTGTTCTTGGGCTCCTCGGGTCTGAATCTGTCCTCTAATTCCACGATGGCTCTGACATATGCGTGTGGTGACAACAAACTTTCATCTTCAACTTGTTCCACAAGACAAACTGTCGCACTGATGGCCAAACTGTTGCGTTGATAGAACACTGGGACTCGAAGTTCACGGTCAGGACTTTCCAAATATGGGCCTGCACCATCCTCCATCTGTTTGACACACCATCCATTGCGATAAAGCTGTCCCAATGAAAGAATGCAGCTCTTCACATTTGCAATGAGGAACGCATGCTCCAACTCAGCCTCGGTTCCGTCACCATCTTCCACCACCAAAGAAACTGTCCTGTAGCCAGTAACTTTCAAATGGGAACCTTGGCAATCACGAAGCTGCACATCTTCTGGTTGAACTGCATCTGCACCACATTGGCCATAAGACAATGGCAGTAGCGAAACATCTGAACCACTGTCCAAAATCACCACGCCTTTGTCAAATTCATCGCCAGAGCTCACCATTCTCACTGAAGAACCTGAGGAACTTGTCAATGTAGGCACTCCCATAGGGATCGTGAAGATTCTGCGCGCCGTTGAAGCCGATGTAGAGGAAGGATAGCTTGATTGAGGAGAATGTCGAACTTGCTGTTGTTGAACTCCTTGGCCAGCAGGTTGAACTGGTACTTGAGGAAGTTGAGCAGGATCACCTTGGACAACTTGTTGAACCATCCTGTTAGGACATTCACGTGACCAGTGGCCATACTCGTAGCAAAGTTTGCATTGTTGGGAGTCAACCTTGCCCTTGTTCTTGCCTTTCTTTCCAAAATCCTTGCCTTTTGACTTGGATTTGCTTTTGCTCTTGCCCTTTCCTTTGCCTTTGTTGTTACGGCCTCGACCTTTGCCACGTCCTCTTCCAAAAGCTCCTGAACTAAAACCTCCATAGTTCCACCAGCTTTTGCCTTTGTCTTTGCCTTTGCCTTTGTGCTTTCCTTTGCCCTTGTTCTCGATGCGGTCCACTTCCATTGGTTGTGGTCCATGGTCAGAAGAAGTAGATCCCTGCAATGACTTCAAGACAGACTCTGGTGTCCATGCACGACATGCCTT
>Ga0126342_10013293_pt1 | contig 14603 bp, 11 predicted proteins | sample Cyp1metagenome_FD_92528 | JGI IMG/M metagenome (GOLD analysis project Ga0126342, IMG submission 92528) | Coral microbial communities from Lord Howe Island, Old Settlement Bay, Australia - Cyphastrea 1 metagenome | ecosystem: Host-associated > Invertebrates > Cnidaria > Coral ... | reverse complement strand
CCCTAAAACGCTCCAAATCCCTCGCGGCTGCTTGCACCCAGCACTCCGGCCACAAGCATTTTTTGTTAGAGCGTTGCAGTCAAATCCCTCGCGGCTGCTTGCACCCAGCACTCCGGCCACAAGCATTTGTTGTTAGAGCACTCCGTCATTCTCCGTCCTCGTCTACTGGTGGAGCTGGATCGCCAGGAGGATCAGGAGGATCCATCAGATCGAAAGGATGGACTTCGAATCTGTGACCCTGCGGTAACTTGTTTCACTTTGCAAGGCCAAACTATCTGATGATCTACCTGCTAAACGACAATGAACGAACATGGCCCGTTTATAAATGATTCCTATAAACTATAAATACAAAACATTGTGATTTGACATAACCTATCTTTTTCCGCGGTTTCAACAACTTCTCATCTATCAATATCCCTCTTATGGTGATGCTGATGCTGATGATGCTGATGATGCTGATGAAGATGACATACCTGTATTCAATCTGCCACAACCTCTGCATGATGCATGAATTTGTCTTTGGTAAACAGTTGCCAACACGAACTGTGGAGTACTTTGATCCTTCAAGCACTCACAATCTATGTTTATATTAAAAAGTCATCAATCGCATAAAGTTTCATTGTTGCCATCACTGCAACGCAGACTTGTTCTTCTTCTTTCTCTGGTTAGGGTATAATTATTTTATTTTTTGTGCGCTTTCCTTCCTCCACCCTTGAAAGGGGGTCGGCGGCACCAGGGCGTTAGCCCATTTATAAATATACAGTGTGTATATATATATATATGATGTGTGTGTGTGTGCGACTTGCTCTGAAGTTAAAACAAGGATTGTGCTGAGCTTGTTCTTCAGCAGCATCTAGCAGCTATAGGACCACGGCGACAAGTCATTTGCATGGATTTGCAACATGTACAGTTGACATGAGGGTATGCTTCAAAAGGAAAGTTGCCAAAGGACCGAAGCAAACTGTCACAGCGTCCAACCATACCAAAATGGGTTTTAGTTTTTAATAGTGTCAATGTTTCTGACGCATGCACAATTTTTTAGGCAAGACACCAAACTCGTGTCTGGGCGATCAACTGTGATAATAAATTCTTCGATGGACACGGAGAGCTGACTCAGAAGGTTCAACGAGTCCTGCACAGCAAGAACTCTCCTGATCCCAAGGAAGTGAAAGATTCAGCCGCAACAAACAGGTTCCAGACATCCCCATCTGTACTCAATAGTCTATCAAGGGAAGGTTCCTGCAGGAAGAAAGGCTATCGCAAGCTCCTTAGGGTTCAACAGTTTCGCCAAGACTGCAAGTATTACTATATTCAAAAAAGATCGAGTTTCTTTGCGACAACATCGCTGGGTTGTTCTGGGCGCCTCATTCCCAGAATGTAATGTCAGTACCCCACTTCGCAAAGCTGGTTGGTTGGGAGTTTGGGCGTCCTGAAAGTTCTGGCTCGGGGCAGTGCACAAGGACTCTTCTAGTTCTGCGGCATGAAGCTGGAAAGCTCCTTGAATGGCATGCTGTCTGATGTTCTGCCAAGTTCCATTGAGGAGTGGCTGGGCTGGCAAGAAGTTCTGCCAGGCCCTGGCTGCCCTGGTCGTCGGAAATCGCAACTGCAAATCACAGACCTGCTCTGACACTGGGAGGAACAAAATGGCAGCCACCGCGGGCAAAAGAGCTGTGGATGCATTGCTATCAGGCAGCTCTGTTGCGATGTCACCAGCTGGAAGGTCGGTTTGTTGGGTGCTGGGCATGCCGGGCATGCTGCGAAGCAAGGCACCAATGAGACTTTGAAGATGGGACCGGACAGATGTGAAAATGGCACTCCCAGGCCACTCTTGCACAATGCGGCACGCTCGCGTTGCCACTTCGGTGATCACATCTTCGCCAAACGAACCCACTTCACCATGAGACATAGCCTCGCCAGCTGCCTTCAGCACCTGCCAAAGTGCATCTGGTAAGCAACGCCGGAGCACTGCAGCTAGCTGAGTTGAATGGTTCAGTAGTACCGGACTGAAATCATGATCGCTCTGTTGGAAACCCTGGAATCCTTGAAGCTGAGGGAATATGATTTGCATCACAGCCGGACTTCCTGGCATCGTCAAAGCTGGCACATCATGAAGTTGGCACAGCATTGCCATCTGATCCAAGCGGCTTCCCAGAAGCGATTCAGCCACCGGTCTCCAGTGGGCCTTCTGCAGATCAGTGGCGTCCGCGAAAAATGGACAGCTGCTGTGCAAACTTTGGTTCCACACTGCCTCAAGAACGGGCAAAATCTTCTCGTCTTGCCTCAAATGTGAAAGCAGGGCGAGCTGAAAAGGTCCCGTGCGTCTCAGAAGCTTCACATTCTTGGCCACCTCGGATCGCCAATTCGCCTGCACGACTTGGGCTGCACCAAGTGAGGTAGATGCGCAAAAGAACTATGGGATGAAACAACTTAGGGGAGCTAAACGTAGGGAATAGGAGAATGGGATGATTGTTCAATAGTTATTCTGGATCATTCCCACATTCCCTACTAAATCCTACTAAGCACCAGTAGGACAGAACAACAAATTTCAGCAAATAATTTGAAGAGACAGCTGCAATTTATGGGCCCGGCCTGGTCCAGAGACAGCTGATCAGCCAGAACAGCCTGAATGCACTTCACCAGCTCGTCTTTGTTGTGAATCTCTTGCATCAAGGTTTGAATGATAGTGAAGCTATCCTTGGATTTGCTAATTTGATCAACATGGCCCAACGAAAATTAAGAATCATACACCTCGATGGGCCATATGGTGGATCAACAAATTGGAGAAAAAATGTTACAGCAAGAAACTTTTCATACGTTGTCACCAAATCCAAGTATCTGCATTTTGCTCAAGCCCAAAGCCAGGAACGACATGTGGCAAAGCATCTGCCAAGATGAAACGAAAACGCTCCATTCCTCCTTCCTGTTCCAAGCCAAAAATGCCTTTGATGTTGCCATGCAAGAGTTCGGTTGAAGGCATTTCCCAAGGCAAAATGTGAGAAAAATGATCCACTGCAACGCCGGTCCATTCGTGCAGCTGCACTGAAGCTGCATCTCTGCTCAGTGGCTGTGGCATCAGTGGGCCAGCAAGAAGAAATGGCCGAATGCTGCGATCAGGGCCGCAACTGCCTCGGATGCCATGGACAACCAAAGCAAGAACATGCACAGCTGGTGCCTTGGTGTGTTGCAACACTCCAACCAGCTCCTGAGCATACCATTCAAGCTGGAAACGCAAATAATCCACCAGGTCCTGTGCATTCTCCTGCTTCATGCTGATGTGCACGCTTAGTGCTGAAAGAAGTCTCCCATTTGCATTCTGAAGCTGCTTGGTAACTTTCTCAGTGTGGTCCTTCATGCAGTCACGGAGAGTAGCTTGTGAGACAATGTTGTCCATCCGTATCTCAGAGAAAACCTTCAAACTGTCTTCAACTTCAGGCACCGCCCTGATGTCAAGAGTTTGATTTGGGGCGCTGAACGTCGGGACAAGCAACGGAAAAACGACATGGCTCTGCCCAACCCTTGGACTGCTGTAGATGTCCCAAAGGAGAGCGCCAAAGCAGGACTTTGAGTTGGGGCTGAGCCACACCAAAGAATCTTTGATATCATGTGGCGAAAACTCCAAAGACATCAATGGACAAAGCAAAGCTTCCTTTGACAGGCTTCCCGAGTCACTCTCAGTGCGCATGAGGGCTGACAATGTGATAGTTTCCAAAAGCGTCTTCAAACCTGGTTGTGCCGAATCCATCGGACAAGCTGCCACCACATCGGTAGCTTGTTCACCGTATCTGCCGTGAAATGCTGGACACATCCGCTTCACCTAGGACGTGGGTCGGCCCGTTCAAAACTTGCACAACACACGATAAAGAAAACATCCAAGCAGAATGATCAGAATGAACAGGGAAACTCTTTTTGCACCATTGAAATTCTGACCTCCGAAATCCATGGCCATCTAAATTCATACAGTCGCGGGAGTTGCGAGTATGTCCCATTACAGAAACCAACATATTTCGGTCGTTGTTTCGTTTTGGCCCTCGCGCCGTTGCCGGCCTGGTCTTCAAAGTCCCAAACTTCTTCTGGCTCTGGAAGCAAATCGGATTGCTCCACTTGGTATGTTCTTACTCTGGCCACGTAGTGACTAGTCTAACTAGTCACTAGTCGCTGCGCACGTGCACAAGATGTGCAAATTCCACATGAGCTCACATCATTTCATAACAAACTGCAGAAGCCATATTATATAATAATATCAAACTGGAAAGAACTATATAGTTCTGGTGGGGGTTGTGATGAGAGATGCAAGAATCAGCAAGAATCAAGGTAAATCAGCGCAATCTCTCTCAATGAGCGCAGCTCGCCTCCAGCTTGGCGAAGCGGTTCAACAAAGCCGCTTCGTACTGGGCTGCCCGCTTCCTCGTCACCACCAAGACGGTCTTGAATTGGTCCGCGACAGCGCAGCGAGGATTGCAAAAGCCCTCGCGGGCGATACGGCAATACCGTTGACTGTTCGGGCCACTTGCACGGCTGTAGTTGGAATTGAAGACATCATACAAGGCAGCATAGATGGAGTCCACGTTGTGAAGAATCAGGAGTCGTCTTTCCTGAGCCATGCTCACAATGGCCGCCTGAATCATTGACTGCGCATAAATGTCTGTGCTGACCTTGTCATGCTCCAGTGGACTGCCAACCAGGCTCTCAGGATTCCAGTTGCCGATCAAAGGAGCTCGGTGCTGAATCCACGCAATGACCGGCCCCGGTGAGTCTGTGATGACCATAATATGGCGACCATCCACATCTCCAAGCAAACTGTCCAACCGCTTGGAAGCTCGCAGGACCTCGGGGTAGATGTCTGACAACAAAGGAACCCCATCCATTCCCTCACTTCCAGTCTGCGGCTTGCTCAGACTTTCAACCATCTTGTCCAATGATTCCGAATCATCATGTCCACTGACATTGTTGAGCACCGCAAGCTGCAACGCCCAAACTGCCGGCACGAATTTCAGCTGCTTCTCGTGGCACAGTTTCACCAATCGAGTTGCTTCTTCACTGAGAGAACGAGAAACTCCGCCCATCAAGGCTCCTTGCTGCACTTCCTCTGAGCTCAAACCCATCTGCACATCTGCCGCCAACAACAAACGTGCAGCAAAAGAGCATAGACCATACCAGTCACGGAGACCATGGAAGTCTGCAGGCCTTTGATTTTTCAAAATCTCCATGAAGGCTTTGGCCATGGGTTCTAAACTGGCCATCAACTGGTTGCGGATGTGAGTCTCATGGTCCAAGTATGCCCGAATGATGGCCAATGCAGTCTCCCGCAAGTCCGCATGCGATGGTGGGGGACACGCCAACACCAGGGCGCGACTCAGTTTGGAACGGTCGAGTTCCCAGTTAGAGATGGCGATCACGGACACGGCGTCTTCCAAGCGACGCGGCTCCAAGCGCGCATGAAGCACTTTCAGCGGATTGTGTGGACTTTGCTCCGCCAAACCCACCTGGTTTTGATCTAAATTTGGGAATTCAAAATTGCAAAAGTCCTCCGAACTTGGGTGCCAACGCAGCCGGATGGGTCAAAACTTATTGATACCATCTTTGGGTGGATCCCAGTCACAAGTTGTTTAGACCTTGAAACAGAAGGGTGGTGATCCAGTTTTCAAGTTTTCATCCCCATATCAAAGCAACATGCAACGCCATTTTGTATGAAATCAGTGACATCATTATGATTATGGCATCGTTTAACCATGTTTTAAACCAGCGGCACCTCATCCAACAGCACCAACGCCAAGGGCCGGGTCTTCCGATTCTTCAGCTCCCGGAGCTTGATCTGTCGCGCACGAGCTCGGTCAAAAACCTGCAGCAAGGAACTGGACGTGGACTGACGATTTCCCTGGTGCGGCTGGACGATGAAGCTGGCCAAGTGCAACAACTGTTTGGCATGTGGATTGGTCATGGCAGTAATGAGCAGAGATACGGTCAACGACTTGGAGCATCCGGGTTTTCCAAGAACGAGAATCGGTGTGCGAGTCAATGAGCATATCAACTCAGCATAGATGTTTTCTCTCAAGGCACGGACCTTGGCCACATTGTCCGGCACATCAATGGCGTTGAGCCAATAGTTCTGCTCCTCCATCACAATCCTTCTCCAAATCTCAATCCCTTCCGGTCCATCTTTGCACTCACCCGGGAAATGCTTCTGGAAGAGTTTGCTCAGCTCACTGGACGGCTCAAAGAGACTTTGCAAAAGCTGTTGACGCAGCTTGAACTCAGAAAGTCTCAACTCATAGGCTAAATGGATAGCCAGTACCATGGAGACAAGCTCTGCCTGCGGAGACATTTGTCTTCCATCGAAATGCATGATGGAGTCTCGCTGTTCCATTTCCCAGCGGATGAAGCCCCAAATCCTCAACAAACGAGTTGGGTCTCGCAAGGACACACAGGACCCCAAGGCACGGAAAAAGTTGTGCAGCACGAGGCAAATTGAGGCCACGTGACTGCGCATCTCAACAGATACAGGTGGTGCTGTCAGTGGCTGATCATCAGGATCCAAGAGCCGAGGTGGTTGACTTGCCATTTCCTTCACATACTCCACTTCTGCCTCTGATGTGAGCTGACCAAATGATGACAGGTGTACAAAAAGACTTTCTGGAAGCGGGTGCACTCGATATGCCAAGCCTGCCAAGCGATCATCTTTGCATACTGGGCTTTCAAATCCCACGGACAAGACTGAACCTTGGCTTGCGAGGCGCCAAGGGTTGCAGGCCGCAACAAAGCGCAAGGAACTGTGAATTGCTTGGCCAGTCCGAGGATTGATGCGATCAACCAGGATCTGCTTGAAGAGTGGCTGATGTGGACAGGTGTTGATTTCATCCCAGAATTGCACCACCATCTGCTCCGCACTGCCATCTTTCAAACCTGCCTGCCGCACCCTGGCACGCTCCTCCGCGGCATCCACGGCGTCAAGGATCTGTTTCTCGGTAGTCCCAGCATGCACCTGCTGTTCGTCCAAGGTTTCAGCACCCAGCAAGCGAGTGGTCAAGCGTAGCAATACCTCAGAGATTCCAAGAAAATTCTATCATTGCCGTGCTGATAAGGCGACACACTGTCCAAGCAAATAATGAAGTCTCAAGGTCTCAAGGTTGTGATATTTATGGCCAATCAAACCAGAAACAAAATTGTGACCTTGTCACGTTCAGAGGACTCTGATATACGTGGAAACACATATTGAAAAGCAAATTGTGATACCACCGCTTGAAACACGTTGTGGTTTAACAAGAGAGAGAGAGAGAGAGAACACCTGAGACAACCGCAAGTCCATCTAAACCAGGCTTGCACCTTATCAACTTAAGGAGGTTTCCAGTAGCATGCTAAATCAGGACTGTTTGAGTGCTAGGTATTGCATGCAACTAATGAAAAGCAATCAGTTTGATCACAATGAGCACATGAAATGCCAACATGTTTTTATTTTAATCACAGGATATGACTAATCTGTGCGCAATGTTCCAATGACTTTGCATGCCCTGCGCACTAAGAAAACAGTCCCTTCGCAATAACACACTAGTGAAAACTAAAACGTCTGAAGCAAAGCCATGGCACTGTCTTCCCGCACCCCGCCTCACCCATGAGAATGCACAGCAACTTGGCTCGCAATCGTTCAGCCACATCTACCAGCTTGATCATGTTGTCTCGGGTCAAGACGAAGCCTTTAAAGGTCTCCTTGAGTTCTTCTGGTGTCAATCCATGTCCGGACATCACCTCCAGTAGCAAAGACCGCAAGTTCTCTTGGCTTGCTATGCCCAAGTTGGTAAGCGGCTCTGGAAAAGCCTGCCGGGTTTGATCCCTCACAGTCTTCCACAAATGTTTCAAGGCAGCTGGAACCTCACTGCTGTTCCCAATAAACCGCAAAGAGCCGCCAGTGTTGAAGGCCCAAACTGTGGACGCACTGGTGCGGCCATCTACCACTCTAGCAGCCATAGCTTCAGACAAGGAAGCAGGTGAAGAGGCTCGCTGATCCTCACTCGTCCTAAACGTCTTGTGGGCCTGTTGCTGCTCTTGAGCTTCGGCAGCTGAAGATCGCAAACACATTGCCGCAGCCATTCCGATCATCGCCTTCAGCACTGGAACAAAGGTACCATGTATGTCGACACCGGAAACTCCCTCCAGCTGCTGCTCGAAGTGGAAGGCGTGAAAGGCCCAATTCCTGGTCCAATTTGCCAAGAAAGTGAGGAAAGCCATCACCGTGGCTTTGGACAACACCGGAGGCTCCCTGTCCGCTTCAACACCAATGCCCCGAAGCCAGGCGTCTTGCAGAGCTCTCTGGGCAGCTTCATTCACCTCCCCTGACAACTCCTGCAGCAACCGCACGTGATCTCCGGCAACGATAGAGCCATCTGGGAGGAATTTGAAGACGGCATCGTCTTGCCATCCCACCAATCTCTGCAACCTTTGCCTCAAGAGCAAGGCTGCACCAGCAATGGCAAAGTCACAGGCAGTGTTCGCAGCTACTTCAGGATGAAAATCTACAGGATCAAAAGCAAATGGGAAGTGCGGATCTACTTTGAGTTGCTCCGGCATCGCCTGCAAAATGGGAGCGGACAAAAACATCAGCTGAGTCGAAGCTCCAGCAGCTCCAGCAGCTCCAGCAGCTCCAGCTCCATGGGAGATCTTGATGGAGTTCGCCACCTCCACGAAGATCTTGGTGCGAGCTGGCAGCCGTGTCCATTCTGAGCGCTCGGGATCAAATACACAGCGGAACAGTAGCAACTCCAAGAGCAACATGTCGGCATCAACGCCACCACCTGCGGCCGTTTTGGTGATCCACTGACGTTGCAGTGAAAGAAAAGAATCATAGGCAGTTATGATTAAAAAAACACCGGCTACATGTATATTTATATCCCCATGAGATGTAGATTCTTCCCCCCATTCTTGGAAATGAATGTTGGGTACACGGGCGTGTTTCGAAAGACGGTATATCCCCAAATAAGAGCAGAGAATAGGGAAAACGAGCTCTTGAACCCTGGGATGGCATGGTGGTACCTGGATTTCAGACAAACTCATATGGTTTATTTAACACTGACCACAGTTAAATCCTCATTTTTGCAGGTAAAAAACATATCCAAGAATAAGGACATGAAGCGTCAAGTGGGGATGTAAGTGATATAACTTGAAAGAACCTGTATATGATGATTGATTGATGATCCCAATCTTGTACGTGGATAATTTTTATTACTATATAAGTTCATGTATATAATAAATACTATATATATATATCACAGAAGGAGATTCAACAAGAGGAAGACTATGAAAAGACAGTAGAAGAAAAACTATGGGAAGAGGCAGGAATGGAAACAAAGGAGTGACTAAAGGAAACAGTATGTGAGAAGCCTAAAGAGGCAATATTTGAGAAGGCATCTTCGGAGCCACCCAAATTTGAGAAGGCACATTTTGGGCCAAAATTTGAGAAGCGTCACCGACGCCAAAGCAAATATGAGAATCCTGCGGCGGGAAAAAATGTTCGTGCGCGTGTTGTAATAGCAGTTTACTGGGTACCCTCACAAGAAGAGCCGAGAAGGTTGCGCAGCATGTAAGTGCTAGCCGCGTCCAGAAACCCTACACCCCGACATCTGCACAGATTCAACCACAAGCTTACAACCCAGTCAGTCCAAAGGACGAGCTTAACGCCGCCGTTAGGGTAAAGGACCTAAATGACTAAAGGCCTCAAAAACTCATACCTTGAAAAAAACTATATATGCACAGTAAGATCAGCAGCAGCCACAAAGAGCAGGAGCACTCATGAGAAAAATTGGTCACAAAATCGCAAAACCATTCATTTTGCATTTTTTGTACAAACCTGATTTTGCGGGTTTTTCACAGCTTTTTACTGGCTTTTCATGGCCTTTTCACGGTGTCACTATTTTCGCAAATCTCGAAGTTGTGCCCTCTATTTTAAAAGCATTGGATATCTTTGGGGTTGGGACCTTGTTCGGCTAAGTCTCACAAAAATACGACCTCAAAATTAATCACATAGAGAAGACCTCAGTCCTAAAGGCCTAGTTTAACCAGGCCTTTGGCAAAGGCCTAGTTTAGCGAGGACTTGGACCGACAGGGCAATGTAAACAGTAGAAGTACAAGACGCAGAATGAGGAATAGGAACAAAATCGAGGAAAAACTAGCAAAGAGAAATCTAATCAGAAAAGCGAACCGAAAAACTGGGAGACAAATTAAACAAGCAGATGTGACGCTAGTGCGGAAAATGGTTGCGCACGCACTAGTACCAAAAACAACCCAGGAAACCACTACAGCCACAATAACACAACAATACGATCTTTCCAGTCAAAAATGCGGAAAGGCCTTGCTCAAGAGCATTTCAAAACATGCACCAGTAAGCAAAGCGGAGTTACTGAAAACATTTAATTCCGCCCGAAGGAGCTATTGAAGAAACAGATCTACCCGATTTTTCTAAAGAATATTCAAAACACGCAACAACTGTTCCGAACCCAAGCCGGCAACAAAACATACAAGTGAAGCAGTCGCCGAATCTCTAAATTATGGTCGAAAGCTCAAAGTCGCCACGCTGAATTGTAGAGGGCTGGCTGGACTCTCAAAAAGACAGCAGCTTACACATGTCATGAAACATCACAATATAGACAGAATGGCCCTACAAGAGACAAACAACCAATAAGTTCTACCGAAAAACATGAAGGCTACACGTTCTACTTCTCAGGCAAGACAGCGCATAGAGCTGTAACGCGCATCGAGAAGGCCGGAGTCCCGGAGAGAACAAAATGAACACCACGGAGTAGGATTCATCATTTCTCCTCAATGCAACCCCTATGTCTTAGACTGTACACCGTACACCGGTAAATGACAGGATCATAGAGCCAAAGATTTCGGCAAATGGAAGAAATTACAACATAACAAACATCTACGAGTCACATAACCGATTGTTGCAAATATAACAATTATTCAATAGCAAGCACATAGTTTTCTAAACCCCCACGAAAACAATGTACGTTCAAGTTCTCTACCACGGATGGCTTTGCGCCACCATGGACGCCCGAAAGATTCGCACAAATAGATACAAATAGATCATATTCTATGCCCAAAACGCTGGAAAAACGCAATAGTTCACGTTGAAAGCAGACCTGACATAGCCATTGATACAGATCACGCAGTTTTGACTGCAGACATCCGCATCAAACTTGGACAGAGCAATCAACAGAAAAGAAAAAAAAACTCCACAGATACCGAAACCCAAGCCTAGTAGCAAAGACGCTTTTCAACGCTAACATCAAATCGAATTTCACATATGACACGTCAAGGGAAAGCATACAGCGGAATAACCAAGACTTTTTGCAAGCAATCAAGCAGGCCGTGGGTAGATTCCTTACCAAAATTCCACATGAACAAAAGCAGCATTACATCTCTGCAGCAATTTGGAATTTGATTGAAAACCGACAAGCAGCTTGGACACATAATGATACAGTACTCGAACAACAGTTAACTGCAACTATTAAGCGTCCGCAAAGCGTGACAAGAAACTTTGGAAAATGCGGCTCCTCGAAGACTTTTTATCTTCTCGAGCAAAATGGAAAGGCATCAGAATCAAACTGAAGAAATCCGACTTCAAGCCGTCTTTTTATAAGTGAAAAGATATTCACGGAACACCTTGAACAAAAGCATCGGGCAAGCATCATCCATTTACCACCCGACAAGGTAGACAGAAGGCGTGCGGTTGACACAACACCCCCAATGAATGTAGGGTCAATCACCATTAAGGAAGTACACGAAGCCTTACGTACATCAAAATCCAAGTCCCCAGGCCCAGATGACCTAACCATTGAACTTTACAAACTTTTAGACGATGAGAACTTGATGACGCGTGCGCAAATCTTCAACCAAATGTGGACCGAAGAGTCTTACCCAGATGATTTCGCGGACGCAGAAGATGTGTCAATTTACAAGAAAGGAAACCCGGAACTACCCGAGAATCAGTCCCATATCATTAGATTCATCATACAAAATTCTGACAAAAATCCTGCAAACACGAATTTCAGACGCAACTGATCAGCTTATTAGCGATACGCAATTTGGGTCCAGAAGGGGAAAAAAGTACCTCAGAACCGCTGTTCTGCGTGAGACGCCTACAGGATATAGCAGAAGCTGGCCACCAAAACATAACTGTGATTTAGATTGGGAGAAAGCCTTCGACAGGATTAGTCACATGAGATTAGTGGAATTACCGGAAAGAATGAAAACTGACAGTAAAATGTTTAGCAACATCAAGGCTCTATACGAACATCCTTGCTTCAAGACAGTCCACAAGAATAGAGAAAGTGAATGGAAGAAAAACATTCTGGAATTCGTCAAGGATGCCTCCTGTCCCCCTATTTTTTTATTTTGATGATGAACGTGTTGTTATTCGATGTTAGGCGCAAGAACAATGATCCTCATGTTCGAAAGACGGACAACAACATGAAAGTTCTTTCAAGAACTCCTGTAGGCTGATGACAAATACGTGCGCATCACGTTCAATAGAAACAATGCAATCACTTTTGCTGATGGGCAACCGGTAAAAACTGTAGACGAAACCATCTACCTAGGAACTCAATTCAACAAAAGGGTGGATCCCAAAACTGAAATAATCTGGCGTATTTCACAAACAACGCCTATACTAAAGAAGCTGGACATGTTCTGGAAACAAGCCCAAGTGTCAAACAAATGGAAAATTCAAGTGTTCAAAGCTTGGAAGCACTGCAACCCACAGAGGCCACGGAAGCTAAACTGGACACGTTTCAATCGAAAGGTCTCAGGAAATTTCAAAATGTCGACAACATATATTGATCGAACAAACACCAACCAAGAATATAGACGTGCAAATTTGGAAATGGGTGAAGGCGCAAATGGAATCATCCGTCCATCAAGTGACATTTTAAGAGACAAACGAAGGAAACTGTTAGGCCATATCATCAGAAGACCTAGAGACCCGCAACACCAAGCAACGTTTGCAACAAGAACGCTCCTTCCACAACAAGTTGAACACAGAAGGGTGGGACGCCCAAGAGCAGCGTGGACATATGAAACCATGACAGATTGCTGGCTCAAACACAATGAGCACATACCGTTTGAAATACAGAGCCGGGAACACAATGAACAAATAAAAACATGGGCCTTCAACCGTGAAGCACCTTTGTGAGAGTTTTTTCACCCGAGAGCATAGATGCTGTAGTGGCGCCAACGGGTCTCACCTAGACCTATGGCTATGAAAGTATATATGTATATATGTATATATGTATATATGTATATATGTATATGTGTATATGTGTATATATATATACATATATATGTATGTGTGTATAATATATATGTTTATACATTCATACATGGCCTGGAAAAACACCCCAAGAAGAATCATGGGTAATAGGCCCCAGCCGTTCCCATCAGACCCTCTTCAAAGCCATGGAGTCCCAGATGAAGGCATCGAACGTCGCCGCCCTTTCGCAAGAGCCTGGCGGCCTGGCCACGCGCTTGGGCTCCGCCCCAAAGGCTCGTCACGGAGGAATTCTGATGCCAACCTGGAGCCCTGCCACGGCGGAAATGACCATCGTGGGATGGGAATTCTTCAGAAATGATGGGAAATGGCCCAAAATGTTGACATATTTTCCATTGATTGTCTCTTGTCTGCAGCTGATTTATATAGTTGTTTTGGGACCAAATATTTGGGCAACTTTCCACAAGAACCGGCCAGAAACCCTGCCTGTGAATGGCATGGGTTTTTCCATCACCAGCAAAGTCAGAAGACACAACGCAATGACTTCCCAAAGCCTCCCGAGTGTCCTTGGAGCCTAGGAATGATTTGATGCTGGATAACTTCAAGATCTTCACAGGCTGCTGCATGCAGAGATCTTTCTCCAGGTTCTCAATGAGGGCGAGAGGCGCCTTGCTTGTCACCGTGAACACTAAGCGCACTTCAATCCCCACGGCACCACAGCTTTCCTTGCGCTTGCCGACAGCTGCATGCATTGCCTCAACCCTAGACACAAGAACCTGCAAGATGCCAATGTGCAAGCAATCCACATGCACAAAGACCCCATGAATCTCCGATTGATTTCCTTCCCCGGCCATGTGTGCTGCGTGCGTCACTCGATGCAGAAACCTCAGTATATCATCCTTCGTAGTGCTTGAATCACACAAGAGGACATTCTCAGGGCTGGGCCCCACTCCCAATGACAGGAAAATTGACAGAAGGGTGGTTGAGGCAGTACTCTGCAAGGGTGACGATCCAGACTCGTGCGACTGCTCCTCCTTCACCAATACAACTCGTTTCAGGTGAAATTTGGGAGGGATACGAAGCTGCATTCTGCTGGTAGTGGTTGCATCATCCGGCCGAGCTTGGCGGTAGTTCTTGGCCAATTCATGCAAAGGTGGCAAGGTAGTCATGGCTTCCTTTGGCACGTTGAAAACCAAAACGGGTGCAGAATTGTTTTTGGTATTTTTTTTTTTTACAGTTTTGGAATTTTTTTTGGGGTTCGTGCCTCTTCAATTTTTCCATGGTTTTCTTCAATTTTTCCATGTTTTTCTTCAATGTTTCCATAGTTTTCTTCAATTGTTCCATGGTT
>Ga0126342_10013292_pt1 | contig 14603 bp, 16 predicted proteins | sample Cyp1metagenome_FD_92528 | JGI IMG/M metagenome (GOLD analysis project Ga0126342, IMG submission 92528) | Coral microbial communities from Lord Howe Island, Old Settlement Bay, Australia - Cyphastrea 1 metagenome | ecosystem: Host-associated > Invertebrates > Cnidaria > Coral ... | reverse complement strand
CTGGTCGTGGTTGAGGTCCGGCAGGGAACACTGGGCGTGGATGGTCGTGGTTGAGGTCCGGCAGAGAACACTGTGGATCGCGGGTCGCAGTTGGACGAGGACGACGAGGACGACAAGGACGACGAGGATGACAAGGAGGACGAGGAGGACGAGGAGGAGGCAGGAGGCATGACGAGGCAGGAGGCGGCAGGAGGCGGCAGGAGGAGGAGGAGGCAACTGACATAAAATCTAACAACCCTCACCTGGCAGGTGGGGAAAAACTACAATTTTCACGGGCCCTAATACGAAAAATTCGGAGTTAACTGAGTTTTTTTTGTTAGGTGGCGAAACCCTCAAATGGTAGTTTTATTTTCCAATTTCTTGCTAAAGGGGACCAATTAAAAGGCAAATTTGCCACCTAGCATTTTCACCTTCATATCAGCCAGATCATCATGTCATCATGTCATCATGTCTCGGGCGCGAAACCCTGCGTTTTCTCGGGTGAAGTCGCTTTTGCGGTCGTCGAAGTAGAATCTATGTTTCCGCGGTTTCGGGTTTCGATGTGCAAAAGCGGTCGACGAAAAAATGCACAAAATTGTAGCGAGAGCTCGGTTTCATAAAAATATCGTTGCAAAAAAAAGGTCAGAACATTTTTGGAAGATGGGACCGACAAAAAGCGCACAGGACTGTAATGGAAGTTCGGTTTCACATACAAACCGTAAAAAATTGAGCGTTTGGAATCCTTGTGGAAGATGGGGTCAGCAAAATGCGGACGAGACTGCCGCGAAAGTTCGGTTTCACACAAAAATCGTAAAAAGTGCGGTGTTCAGATCACTTTTGGAAGATGGGGTCGGCAAAAGGCGCACGAGACTCTAGCGAGAGCTCGGTTTCACATAAAAATCATAAAAAACCAGGACGTTCCAAGCACTTTTGGGGGATGGGGTCGGCAAAAAAATGTTCCTCCCTCCCTGCCTTCCTTCCTTCCGTCCTTCCTTCCTCTTCCTTCCTTCCTTCCTCCCTGCCTGCCTGCCTGCCTTCCTGCCTTCCTTCCTTCCTTCCGTCCGTCCGTCCTTCCTTCCTTCCTTCCTTCCTCCCTCCCTCCCTCCCTCCTTCCCCTCGTTCTTTCAGTTCAGTTCAACTCAGTTCAGCCCAGTTCAGTTCAACTCAGTTCAGCTCAGTTCAGTTCAGTTCGTTTCAACTCACTTCTTTTCAGCCCACCAAAAATCATGATGATGCTGACTATGATGATGATGATGACGACTGATGACTGATGATGGTGATTGTAACCATGACGATGATGTTGACGCTGATGATGCTGATGATGCTGAAGCGGTGTGGTGCGGTGTGGCGTGACGGGATGAAATGCAAAATGATGTGATGTCACGGAAGGAAACCTTCACGTTTGTTTTGATTCATGTTCTCAATCAATGTTTCGTTCATCCGTCACCATAAGCACCATTGTGTGGTTGTAAAATTTACACCCGCAAACCAACGCCCACCCTTTTTCAATTTTCCCCTCTTCTATTTCAACGTGCGATCAGCAGATATTTGGTGTGATGTTACGGCATACCCTGATATCCAATCCGTTGTTGAGCCGTGCGACGACCAAACATATTTGCTTTGATTTCTCGGTATCCAAAAGTGTGAGGCCCGTGCATTTCCAATCATATTCATTGTTCGAATGTGCCGGCGGCGCAGGCGTTTGCGGACGCCGCCCGGTTATCATCTTCAGATGTCTCGTGGAAACGGGACGCACCACCCGCAGCGGATGCAGAGGAGCATGCCGGAAAAACGGCCGTGAATGAGGCGAACCAATCCCAAAACCTTTGCATTTGGTTGTGTTCATTTTTTCGGGGCAAATCTACGGGCGCAGGAAGTTTTTTATGATTTCTATGCCACCTTCAGAGGAAGCAGTGACCCAGCAGCACTATGGCAAACTCAAGTTTCAAGCGCTCGGGCGAAAATTAAAATATAATATAATATACTGTAATTCGCTCATGGTTTGTTCTGGCCATTGCGTAACGCAGTGCAGTGTCTGTTGCTGCGCATGTCCCACGCCAGGTGTATTGCGGCAGTTGCTTGCAAAAAAATGAAAAAATAAAAAATAAAAAAAATATGTTACCGTTTCATTTCGCACGGTTTGGTTTCACACACGTGCTAGGAAAAGAGCATTGATTCATGTTTCTTTGGACGTCATGTATGCCCGGGTTTGAACTGAAGGAAATATCGTTTGCTAGAAACACGTTTTTTGCTATTAATAGCACTCATATAATGGAAACCCTTAGAAAATTTTATGCACACATTTCCAGGTCATGCCGGCTTCTGATACTTCAGTGCGCGACATGGAATGACAATTGCTTTCCGGTTCACGGCATTAACTTCAACAGCGATGCACTGCGAGTACCACACCCCGGTTGTGCTTTGCAAAAGATTTGAAAAGACGAACCACAAACAAACAAAACATCGGAATGTCAAAACATTGTAATTTCACAACGTTTAATTATTCGAATTGCATCAGGAGCACGGTCGCCCAGGCGGACCTTCCCAAGTGTGGGAAGACATCGTCCAGGCGCAGGGAGGACCCCAAGTGTGCCAACAAAACTGTTGCAGGTGATGACCACGTCAATGATGCTCTTCGTTTTTTTGGCACATTCCAAGAAGGTTTTGCGGATTTCACTCCTGACCATTGTTTTACCAGACACATATGGGAAATTAGCGGGCATATCCGTTGCAGGCGGCACTTTGCTGGACGGATGTCATTGATGCTGAAGTCTTTATCGCCGTAAATGTGCCAGGGTGCTCAGGGAGTTCGTCGCGAAACCCATTCTGTAGGTAGTGGGGATGTGAGCGGCGAAATATTTTCCAACATTGTGATGCGGAGGGTGCCCCGGTACGATTTTGCATGAATTCAATTGAACATATTTTTTGACGCCTTGGATTGCACAAAATGAACCCAAACCTAGTTTCTTCAACGATTTCTCTTCCACTGACGCCTCCGACCCACCATCCCCATCCAGAAGTTCGTCTTATTATGATGTGGGAAATCACTTGGTTGTGACGTTTGAATTAGGCCATGTTTGTGAGTTGTTCAAGACATCGAGGAAAAAATCGTGTATACGTGTCCTGACACAGACGGAAATGGTTTGAAGTCTGGGGGGGCGACACACTTGCTCGAACCACAAGCCCTGGGAATGTACATGCGAAGCATTCATAGGGATGACATAAATAGCGTTTGGGACAAATCCCGTTAGATAGGCCCCGCATGTTGTAAACATTTGTTTCATCAAGCAGAAATATCAAAAATCACAGCCATCCTCTGCAGTTCGATCACGCCTCACTGAATGGAGATTCTATTGGGTTTGTTGGCTTGAGTTTTCCATCCCGGGTTTCACATAAAGTGACACTTGTGTAATTGGTCGCCACATTTTCATGCCCAACTATCTGGCTGTGAGCCTTGAGGTTTTCAATGCTCTCGTGGGTGCCAATGTGCGCCTTTCGCCGCTTCGGCAAGTGATTTCCAGAGAGGGCGGTGCAGGGCGGCGTTGATAAACCAACGTGCGTTGGAGTGAACGCTTAACATCGGTGTGATGTGCTCAGTAGTGAGTCAAAAACCTTGAGTTGCAATTTCAAGCAAATAGATTAATGGTGCATGTTTAAACAAATATGATCAAGAGAAATGGGCGATGGTTTTGGCGCATGCCTCAGCGCGAGACCTAATGAGAGCGTATGCCTCCAAATTCTAAGAGTGACTTAGGAATTTAGATGTTTCGAATGTTTTACCTCACGTCGAAGTAGTCACAATATGAGATGTCATTATATGCATTTCTTTTCGGGATATTTGTAAAGTTTTGCCACAAAAGCGCGCATTACAATGCCCGTGCCCAATCGCAACGTTGAGGGTATGACTAAATGTACACAGCAGCTACCATTCCGCAAGTATTTTTTAAGCGCTACTGAACAGTGTTTGTTGTGTATGGCATCCCTATGGATGTTCATGGTTCGCCTCGGCTGACGAGTTCCAAGCCTCTTGCGTGCAAAATACTTTGTAAACGTTGGCAATGTACAGATTTGGGAGTGCAGTGCCCAAGGTTTGGGTTAATTTTCGGGTTCAATGGTAGCCCGGCGGGTGAAAGCCCCACGCCCAGCTTTTAATTACAATAAAATTGACTTTGTCGTGGTACAACCATGGTTCAACCTCCGTTGAATGCAACCAATCCAAACGGCTAATTGTTCTTTCACCGGCTGACGCCAACCCCTAAACCAAGCATGCATCCCGAACAATTCATTCTATTATCCTATACGTGCGTCCTGCTTGACATTTGCAACTTCGTCACGAACTAGTTTGGCGAATGCAGGTTCCATCTCGCAACAGCCAGGAGCTTGTCACATGCTGACGGCCCAAGCCTTTGAACATTGGGTCCTGCACCAAGAAAATCGATGGTTTGGCACAGGGGGGGTTGTGCTGCTGCGTGCCACTTTAATATCGAAAAACGATTTCCGGTTCGCACAATTGATCCAGAATTGCAAGATCGGTGCCGGTATATGTTTCGCAGAAACAGCCAAACCTTTAACCACACTTTTTCGTAAAGAAAGTGCAGCTTTGGGTCACAACGGACAATTCCCAACAATTCCCAGCTTGACCCCTCCCTTAGTTCCTTTGTTGAAATGTTTAGACAGGCGCAAGGATGGTTAGTTGGTTTGTTAAAATCGTCTACATTATGTTTGTCAATTTCTTGCAAATATACATATTTTGTTCGGGTGCCAATATCTTGTCATGGTTCCAATATCAGTCCCATCTCAAACGGTTGCATCCCAGCCTTGGATGGTTGCAGCCCAACTCGTTAGAATGCATTTAGGTGCGCGATGTAAGTCCCAGCTGGCAAGTTGCCAGGCAGTCACCTTCATATTTTGATTACAAGCATGCAGTTGGATAACCCCCCGCAAAAGTGTATCCAAGGCTGGCTCATCCAATTTTTCAGTTTGGGCCGCCGGGATCGATTTTCATTCCACCTTGAGGCTGCACACCCTCAGCAACGAGTTGCCTTGAGCTGGGCGTGGTGGCTGAGGAATTCAGTTGTCGGGTCTGGTCTACTGGACCAATGTCAGCTTGCAACGGGGTTTTGGCAACTATGCAAGCTGGGCTGTGGGGGTTGGCCGGGTCATAAATTTAAATTTGTAGAACTTGTACCTAAACGAACAAGTCAAAATTGATAATTACTTATTTGCTGGATAGCCACGGTGTTTGCCACGAAAATTCATGCCTGTTCATGCCCGTTTCCAACGGATGATCAATCAAACGCAAACGTTCGATCCTATTATATTCTCCTTTTTCTGCCCAGCGACCGTCGAGGTGAGGATCCCACCAGAATGGCAAAGCGATTGCCTGCGCTTTATCGGGCAGCATTGCAGAAATGTGTTTCGCCTCAGATTGTGAGGGGTTAGGCAGGTCTGGGTTGGTGAACCCAATCTAGCCAAGCAGGTTGGATTCAAGCACGCAATGATAGCACGCTTAGCCAAGCTCAAGACAGCCACGCGTCCGGGCCTGCTTTTGAGACCTTCCATGGGGAAGTCATGATACTGTAGGCATCTGCAGACATTTTCTGTAGCCGATGCTGTCACTGTTCCTCATGCATTTTCCCCAGGAAGTTGGTTGACATCTTCTCCTTGGTGATTCCTTTGTCCGGCTGGCGTATCTGCCCGTAGTTAATTCCACCGTAATTTGTTTGTAGTTTTTGTGTAATCATCAATCATATCGACATAATTGCCCTTGCCTTTCTTTGGCGTCTATTTGGCAGATTTCCCTGACGTATTTCGGTGATTTCACATGCTTCCAGTGTAAATGCAACAAGGGCTGGCCTTCGGCGATTTTTTTGCCAAGAAGTTATCGTACGATATCGTAGGTTTTTTGTGTTTATGTGTTTTTGTCTCCCGTACAAATGTGTAAATGTAAATAGGATTTTATAGGTTTATATTTTTATGCGTGCATTTTGGCCGTTCTATTTTTGAATCTGACATGCTTTTCTCAATGTAAAATCAAGCAATAAAAACAACACGACAAAACCAACAGCCAAATTCCAAATTCAACAAGGCATGACTGTTTCCTACACAATATCAAGTTCAGTAGGGTTTCTCGCCTGCCGTGGTTGTTCTTTTTTGGACATGTGCCAGCTCCAGGTCCGCCAGCTCGCCGTGCGCGATACCGCGCACTTCGGCGAAAGGCACGGCAGACGCCCCACTGGTCAAGGATCCGTTCTTTCACCGACTAGATTCCATCCTTTCCACGAGACCGTATGTATGTACGTACGTACGTATGTACGTACGTACGTACGCACGGTAATGTATGCGTTCAATGTCAACACTGGATTAATAAACCCCTGGGCTGTTTAATTGGGAGGGTACCATTTAAGTATTAGATCATGACTATTGGAGGATTACCCGCTTAATTAATATACCATGGTTTATTAATCCAGGGTTGACATTATATGTATGTAATGCCATAATGATAGGATTATATATCATTATATCACTAAATTTGTATGTAGGTAATTCAATTTTTCGTACCTAGAGGTGTTCTCATGCAAGCGGGGATTTTCCCATCACCACGTAATATTACAGTAGGAGGATGTGAAGCATGTTTCCTCCTGGTCGTCATACACGCTTTCCAGAAACATGTTTCCTTGGAAAATTTTCTTTGGAAATGGAAGGGTTTGCAGCCAGCCAGGTTCAGTTACCACAGGGAAAGGTGGTATAGTTCATACAGGTCATTGCTCAAGGCATCAAGACAAGTCAATAAACACATGGTTCGCTCATTTTTTTGACGTTGCACCATCCCAGACCATCCCCTTCCTGGGGAGCTGACATTTAATTACTTTTTGGTTTGCCGGAAACCACAAGAAGAACGGCCCACATGAAAGTTGGATTTTGCTTGTGGCATTCAATCTTCATGACCCTTACATATTGCATGTTTTGGCGCGTGTGGAAGCCGACTGACGATTGATTGTTGCTTTATAAGCGATCAGGCGACACATTGATGGTTCATAGCGCCACACTCCCCGGCACTACTTTCAGCATTCCTTTCGATCAACTGGTTGGATGTGTTGTTTACTTCGTGACATCAGGTGGTCGAGTTTCATTCAATTGTTTCAGTGGGTTTGTTATGCTGCGAAACCAAGCGGGTGCGCATTCGAACAAATGTCCCCATAGATCCTACGTTTTTGCGCCAACCAAATTGAAACAACCAAAGGATCACAAATGAAATGTCCTGAGATGTGGCATGTCATGTCCCAATGTTTTTCAATTAGAATATGTTCGCGTAAAACGTGCACAGTTTAGACATGACACAAGTGTTTGTAAAGATGTTTCTTGCACATGGGCAGGTGTATGAACAGGCGGGTTGAATGATTGCATGAGGTGTGCATGAGGTAAACACTTGGATCGCCTGCAAAATGCCACCAAAAACAGCACGATCTTACCACACGTCGCAGTTCAAAACTAGGGTTCTGCTTTAATGTTGGCTAACGCATATCAATTTGAAATGCCCCGTCCCAATTTAACCATCAGGCTCACTCTCGTTTATATGCGGTTCGTACCAGATACCCAGATACATGTGACAGGGAACTGCTTCGTTTGGTGTGTGGCATGCGGCTGATGGAATCCTTGCAGGCCGTAGATCCCGGGGAAGTTGGCCCCGGTGAACCCAAACCACCGAAAGTTTCGGGTAGTTTCAATGTCAAGAACTAAGTGTATTTACTTGGACAGGTATACCTCATGGCTCAACCCCCAGTGAATCAATAAGGGTAAGCAATCCTAATTGATCATTTGTGTGGGAATCACTTCCCCAAGTTCTATTAATCCGGGGTTGACATAGAATGATGGCACGCGGAGGATAAGGGTCCATAAAAAGATGACGAAAAAAATCGACGGTGTGAATGGAGCCTTCATAATTTCCCAATGCACTTCATCCATCGCTTAGCCCGGTGGATTTTGCACACATTTGCAATGCTCCACCTTCATTCATTTGAGTTGAAACTGGTATAGTCGGTATAGTTTTTTTCTGCTGTTCCGTACTCGCACGCTCTATTTGGCAAGGCGGTAAATGCCTGTTATCAAAGCATTATCACTACTTGGGGTATGGGGGAAAACCAGGAACCACTCATGTATATTCAGTCTGTTGGTCAGACCGCGTGGGCATTTTTCTGCCCAGGTCGATGGGTCCTCCTTCGGTGCTGGCTTTCCCGATCCCCAGCGGCTGTTTGGCAGTGTGGAACTTGGTTTGGCGCGCTACAGCAATGAGTGAAATGGCAGGGCGGAGGTTCCAGATTTATGTTTTCATTGAAGCCTACCGGCATATTTGGTTACAACATGTTAATTACAATTCTTGAAGCCATGGTCTGGCCCACCAGACTCAGTCACTGCAGTGTATTTCATGTTGGGACCCGAGCAGTGACCATGCACTTCACTATATCCACCTGCAGGGTTGGCCAAGTATTGCCCACGGTTGCAGCACATTGCCCGGCAGCCAGGGGGTTTGTCGGGCGGTCCTGGGGGTTCAGCAGACGTAATGTGGAAATTATTTTGCGGATGAAATTTGGAGGCAAGTAATGAGGGAGTCTTGCGAGCCTAGAAGGGTATATGTAATTGTGCTTATGTTTGTTCATTTTGTTGGATTGGATAAATCAAAGTGAGATGCAACCGAGCCTGTCCGGATTCTTGACATGGTGACTGTTTCGGGGATATATGTGATATATGATTTATGGTTTCTCTGAGATCCACAACCTTGGTTCTGGGAGGCCTTCTGTGGTTGGCCGAAACAAGTGGAAGTTCCCATCCATAGACGGTTAGGCCATGACACGGCCATGTGGTGCGAAACATGTTTTGTTGGAAAAGGGTTCCTGATCAAGCGTTGGTACCTCGTTTGTTCACCATTCCCAGAATTTACATTTTCATTGCCACTGGTTTTATTTCGAAGAGTTGGTCACGGATGTCTTGTAGTAAAGGAGCGGATTCGGATGCTTGCTTCCATTAAACAGCGGTGAGCACAGCAAAATGCGTAAAAAGGCATGCAGAAGATCAGCTAAAGTCTGCTAGCCTCGTGGAAAAAAGTTTCTGGGCACCTTGCTGTGAAGATCAGAAGGCGTACCTACAAACATTGGAGGTCAACAGTGTGACGACCATGCGAACAATGATAGGACTGGGTCCAAAGCTGGCCGCTATATCACGGCGGAGGGGATGTTGGGGGCTATGAGCATCCCGTTTTTTCTAGTGGTGGTAAGTGGCGATATTGATACGTGGTGCTGACAATCAAGATGTCCCAGGAAGAGCATGGAATGTGGCATTCTTTTAGCCATTTGGCCATTCAAACCGAGACGATCCCCATATTTTTCTTGACTATCCAAGGTATGATATATGCTTGAAATACACCCAGGTGTGCTTACTAAACCAGGACTCTTTCACCCTGTAAGTATACAAATAATTTGTTTGCGATTTGATTTTTTCATGTTAGTGCATGTTCTTGGTTGCTGCGCATCTTCACAAGACTGCTGACCATCACCATGGCTCAAATCGCCTTGGAATCGTTTCTTCCCCCATTCCACGCAGCACCCGGCTGCTGTGCCAAGGCCATGAGTTTTCGCCCAGACATGCCTTCACAGCGGGTCGTGTTTGAGGTGCGGGGGGCAGCATCCCCGAAATTTTCCGAATGAAACTCAAAAGGGAAAATTGAAACCATAATTAGCACCTTCTAACACATCATCGATCAATATCGTATGAAAGATTCTTGCGGGATCCAGGGCTGCCATCATAATGTTTACCGCAGGAGAAGGTGAAAGTCCATCAGCAAGCAAGCTGAGGTCCGCTCCTTGGCATGTCTGGGACGGCGCTTGCTGACTTTGGATCTGGGTCCGGGCGGCTTGGATTGGGCGGCTGGCACCGTGACGATCTACAAAAAACTGCAAGATCCAGCGAAATAGTGTTGGTTTAATCAAGAAAAACCAGATTGACTATAGAAGAAATTGCCTTCAATGCCATAAGTGAGGTTGTGTCAGACCCTTGTTTGGCCAGTTCTACTTCCAGCTGCTGTGATTCCAGTGTTTAGTTGAACCGGGGTCGGCGCGGTTTTTATCGATATTTGATCCACCCAGGAACGCCTTGGTGAGTTGGAGGGACCGGAAATTTGAGAGACATTCCAACTTACATACCTCAATTTTTGTTAGTGTCATTGACAATTTGTTGGAAATCCAGGTCATGCTCTGACGGCGTGGCCCAACCTGGCCACGTTTGATGATTTTGATGGATAGGCAGGTTTGAGCACCAGCCACTGTCAGTGCTAGGTGCTGTGGCAGTGCGAATCTTCGGTGGGTCCTGCACCATTGCCACGTTGGGATGCCAAAGACGGGGGCGGCTAGTCCAGTGGATCTTTGCCCTCACGGTCTCAGGTGCTGCCCTCAACTTCAACGTGGGGTGCCCCAAATTTCTGATGCCTTAGCAGCAATGACCAGGAACGGCCCCAGACTGATTGAATGTTGAGTCTTGAGTATCGGGTGTTGGGTCTTGGTTGTTGGGTCTTGGTTGTTGTTGTTGTTGTTGTTGTTGCTGTTGTTGTTGTTGTTGTTGGTATTTGTTTGTTGTTGTTGTTGTTGGTATTTTTTGTTGTTGTTGTTGTTGTTGGTATTTTGTTGTTGTTGTTGTTGGTATTTTTGTTGTTGTTGTTCTTGTTCTTGTTCTTTTTCTTCTTCTTGTTCTTCTTCTTGTTCTTCTTCTTGTTCTTCTTCTTGTTCTTCTTCTTGTTCTTCTTCTTGTTCTTCTTCTTGTTATTCTTCTTGTTCTTCTTCTTGTTCTTGTTCTTCTTCTTGTTCTTCTTCTTGTTCTTCTTCTTGTTCTTCTTCTTGTTCTTCTTCTTGTTCTTCTTCTTGTTCTTGTTGTTGCTGTTGCTGCCTATCAGAATCCATTTGGGATGTTGTGCTTCATGACTTGGAAACAGCCAGGTCGCTAGGTCCAGGTATATGCCTTATAGACCGCCGCTTGAAACGGGAAGAGGAAAAAGACCAGTGCAACAGCAACAGCAGCAACAAAGCCAGAATTGCGATACGGGAACGCATGGAACCTGAGAATGGCAGCCATTCTTCACAAGCTTGCCTCTTGGAGGCTTAAGTGTCCAGCTGCATCAGCAGTTCCAGCCGGACGTCCCTCACTCAGCTTGGGACGCTTGAGGGCAAGGCTGGCGAAACAAGTAGGCATGCAGATATTGCAATGCATACATGGGCCTGGGTTAGAATCCTGTACCACTGGTTAGCATGGGTTAGTACTAGTAAAAAAGGCTAGTGCTTCGCGTATCAATCTCCAGACGTTCGGTCAGCGAGGAAGTGTAATGCCTGGAATCCTGCTAGCTTGCTGTTCCATGCTGTTCGACCGGAGATGATTTTTCAATTTCCGGTCTGAGTATGTTTTTTCCCCTGGGGTCTGGACATGGCAGTCGCAAGACTCCCTCAACACCAACGGGGCCAGTGCAGCTCTTGCTCTTGAGGTGAAGTTATATTACATGTTAGACCACCAACATCTTCCAACCAGAACGTTCCAAGAGGACAAATTTTCAAGCACCATTATTAATCCCCAGTAATCCCCATTAAACCACCATTAATCCACCATTAATCCAAGTCTTGGATTTTTTGTGGGGGCCATGTCTTTTGCCACCCTGGATTGCTCCAGCCAGTGTCTCCAGGTGGTCGACCCCAATGACATCGCCCAAGGCTGTCCAATTCAGGAGGGGTCGGAGAAATTCGGACATGGACTGGGGCAGCAATGGAAGGTTTGAGTAGAAACTATCCATAGGTCTGCCTAATTCTACTTAGTTGATCTAACTTACCTATCTACTACTTATCTTTCAACCTATCTACCACATTTGTACCACATGTGTACCACATACGTACGTACGTGCATGCATACATACATACACACATACATACATACATACATACAGACATACAGACATACGGACGGACGGACGGACGGACATACATTACATACAGACATACATACATACATACACACATACATACATATATACAAACATACATACATACATACATACATATACATTTACAAATACATACATATACTTACATACAAACATACATACATACATACATACACATATACATATATACATATATATTCATATATTCATACATACATACATACATACATACACACACGTACATATACATACATACATATGTTGTTACATATATGTATTTACACATACATACATAAACAGATAAGTGCATCAAGAAATAAACGAACATATAAGTAAATATATAAAGAATTACAACACACATTTACATACAGACAGACTGACCGACAGACCGACAGACCGAGAGACCGACATACATACATACATACATACATACACACAGACATACATACATACATACATACAGACATACGGACGGACGGACGGACAGACATTACATACAGACATACATACATACATACACACATACATACATATATACAAACAAACAAACATACATACATACATACATACAGACAGACAGACATACATACATACAGACATACGGACGGACATACATTACATACAGACACTCATACAAGTCTTAGCATCCGCGCACAATATCATTGTGTATGCGTGCCCCCTGGTATCCCAGACGTGCTGGGTTTGAACCACATGACTGACCGCAGGGGTCACCCCAGCGCAAGTTTGCGGCCACCTGACAGGACATGGACCTGGCTCCAGTGGATTGGAGCGATCTGATCTTGGAAAACTTCGTGACGCAGGCGTGGTCAACGGATGTTGGACCGTTGAGGTTACAAGGCTGGCTGCGAAGTTTGGCATATACATCTACAGTTTGTTGGGTTTACAAACAACATTACTACTTACCTAAGTTGGTTGACACCACTTTACACCCAGATGAAGCCTACGGTCTCAAATGATATTTATGAACTAGTTCATTGGTTCATGGTGGCAATAGACCAGCAAAGGTAACTGAGGGGGCACCACCTTGCAATCGGGGATGGTATGATAACCATTGGGGGATTCAACCAACAAAATTGGAAGGAAACAACCAATCATCATGGAGATATGATAGGAGTGTTTGAAAATGGGTCGGATACAACAAAGATGGCCACAAACCCATATGGGGAAATTATGTACAGGTTTTTCTCGGTCGGCGTCTGAATTTGTTATGAAGCCTGGAGCCATCTGATTTTGTCCATTTTTTGTGCGTATTGACGTGTTTGAGGCAGCTTTCCAAGTTGCTTCATGCAGAAAAAAAAGAAACCCTCGACTCAACAATTTGGCACTGCCAGGTGTTGTCGGCCAACAAAAAAGAATAGATTATGCTCATATTCAGCATGTTGATTTCCCATAGCAATGTTTTGTGTACTGGAGGGTGCCCCTGCTCGACCTAACGACCTATGCAATACGGAAACCATGAAATTGTAGGGTCCGCTGATCCTTTAAGCCACCGGTGCAGGCGCCCAATTTGAGACGGCTGGTGCTTCGGCACATTGCGCGCGGGGCCGAGGGCCTTTTGGGGGTTTGGTGGGATGCACTGGGATTGAATTGTCATTATTGAGGCTAAATAAGTGGCATAGGGAAAAGTAGGGGTTAGCTCGACAAAATCTTGAACTTGCGGACGTGCCACCAGGCACATGAATTAAGACCTTGACCAGAATATCCTTTGGTAATCAAGCGCATGGTTTAGTTCGATGGTTTTCCTATTTCAAAGTACTTCAGCATCACCACTTTTTGAAACGAAAATCATCAAACCAAAAAAACAAAAAAAAACACCATGACTCAGGCCGCATGCCACGGCCATGCTGCTGGTGCCACTTGTGGCGATTTCCAGGTCTCTGGAGGTGACGAGGGAAGGGATCTGTCAGCCGGAGAAAGGGGTGTGATATCCCGGGTTTACTTGCAGCCCAGGAAGAAGATACCGAAAAGCAAAGTCTTTTACGATTCAATTAATTAAAGCATTGTTCCATTTTTTAACGGTAACTTCAAGTGATAGATTGCAAAACCCAAATGAGTATATATCCGACAAAATTATCAGCAATTGAAAGTAGTAGAGGGCTGCCTTGAACTTTGCTTGCCTTCAAAAACCTTCACAACCGATAGGGGACGACCCAGCACCGATACCCTTAGATCCCAACAAGTTCCCACAATAATCTGCAGCAGAGCGTTTATTTTTCTGCAGAAACGAGTGCGAACAAAGCTGTAAACAGCTACCTCAGCTAGCTTTCCTCTTAAAGAGCACCAAGAATATTGTTTGCGGAAATTCTTGCACCATTCCCACCGATACCCCAACCGATACTAGCCGGTGCCCAATCTTGCAATTTTTCTCACTTGCCAAGACCACGCCCCACGTACTACCCCCACCCACACACATACTCACACACAAACTCCCGCTGCTGCTGCTGCTGCTGTTGCTGCTGTTGCTGCTGTTGCTGCTGTTGCTGCTGTTTCTTGCTGTTGCTGCTGTTGCTGCTGTTGCTGCTGTTGCTGCTACTGCTACTCCTACTCCTACCCCTACTCCGACTCCTACTCCTACTACTACTACTACTACTACTACTACTACTACTTCGCTACACCCCTACGGTCGCTCCCG
>Ga0126342_10013291_pt1 | contig 14604 bp, 23 predicted proteins | sample Cyp1metagenome_FD_92528 | JGI IMG/M metagenome (GOLD analysis project Ga0126342, IMG submission 92528) | Coral microbial communities from Lord Howe Island, Old Settlement Bay, Australia - Cyphastrea 1 metagenome | ecosystem: Host-associated > Invertebrates > Cnidaria > Coral ... | reverse complement strand
TGTAAAGTGTAGAGTGTAGAGTGTAAAGTGTGAAGTGTGGAGTGCGGAGTGTGGAGTGTAAAGTGTAAAGTGTAAAGTGTGGAGTGTGGAGTGTAAAGTGTGGGTGTGGGGTGTGGAGTGCAAAGTGTAGTGTGGAGTGTAAAGTGTAGAGTGAAGCGTGTGGAGTGTACAGGGCAGTGTAGTGTAGAGTGCGGACTGCAAAAGTGAAAAGCGTGGAGTGTGGAGTGTAAAGTGCAGTGTAAAGTGTAAAGTGTGGAGTGTGGAGTGTAGAGTGTGGAGTATGGAGTGTGAAGTGTAAAGTGTAGAGTGTAGAGTGTAAAGTGTGAAGTGTGGAGTGCGGAGTGTGGAGTGTAAAGTGTAAAATGTAAAGTGTGGAATGTGGAGTGTAAAGTGTGGGTGTGGGTGTGGGTGTGGGGTGTGGAGTGCAAAGTGTAGTGTGCAGTGTAAAGTGTAGAGTGAAGCGTGTGGAGTGTAAAGGGCAGTGTAGTGTAGAGTGTGGAGTGAAAAACTGAAAAGCGTGGAGTGCGGAGTGTGGAGTGTAAAGTGTGAAGTGTGGAGTGTGGAGTGTAAAGTGTGGGTGCGGGTGTGGGGTGTGGAGTGCAAAGTGTAGTGTGGAGTGTAAAGTGTAGAGTGAAGCGTGGGCAGTGTAAAGGGCAGTGTAGTGTAGAGTGTGGAGTGTAAAGTGTAAATTGTGGAGTGTGGAATGTAAAGTCCAGAGTGTAAAGTGTAGAGTGTCAAGTGTAAAGTCTGGAGTGTAAAGTGCAGAGTGTCCGAAACATTGCGCCTGCCACGCCAGAAAAACATTCCACACACGACAGACCTTCACCAAATGCTACACTTCTCACGCAAAATCACGATGGAGGTCTCCAAAGCGCTGCGCCTGCCACGCAAAATGCAACTCATCTTCTGAAAATGAAAACGACGTAAAAGTATTGGTCCTGCCACACAAGACGACTTTCGACACCTTATCAAACAGGTTGGAATGTCACGAAGCGTCACGCCTGCCACGCGAAACGACATGACAACCGGCCTGGAAACCTTCGAAAAGGAGAGGTTTTGCAGCTTCCCCCAAAGACACGGCGAGGCCACAGGAAAACCAGAGACTCGAGACGTGACACATGGGAGCATCAAAACGAGTATTTCGTGTCAGACTTCCTCATCGACGTTTTCCTACGAGTTTTCTCATGAACCTCAAAATTTATCAAAATTTGCTATCTCAAAATCGAAGTTTTTGGAGGCTTCCGTCACACTTCATCACATCTCACAAAATGCCACTCCTGCCACGGAATTTGCACGTTGTCACCATTTCACGCAGCCCTGACAATGCGATTCAAAAAACGCACGACACGACACGTCTCAAATGACAATGGAGGTCTCCAAAGTGCTGCACCTGCCACGAAAATTGCAACTCAGCTTCAGAGAACGACGCAAAAGAATTGCGCCTGCCACACAAAACGGCTTTCGGCGCGTTATGAAAAATGTTGGGGTGTCACAAAGTGCCACGCCTGCCACGCGAAACGAAGCTATGCGACATGTGGAACCTCCAAAAGTAACTACTTTTGCAGAACGCACCATAGGCACGGCCATGCAGCCCTCACGCGACCACCCGCGGACGGTTGCGAACGCAAACGAAACGTCGAGCGAACACACGTAATTACCCTCCGCCCCCAGACACCCAGTGAAACGGAACCCTTGCTACACATTCGGGAAAAGCACATGTCACATGTCCGTGAAACCCTACAGGGTTTAATGATCATTGGGTTCCACCATGTCATGGACAACATGACCGGTCTGGGTCTAACTGGTTCTTTAAAAAAACAAACTTCTATCATTTCTCTCGGAAACATGTTCAAATATGTTCAATAATTTTGTTGTGCTCATGTTGTTCAGAAAATTATCATGTTTCGTGGTTACATCAACTCATTTCTGTTCGTGTGAAATTCTCCATTCTCCCATCCCAAATCCAAAACCTTGGACTTGCTTAAGGACTCCCCAAAACATGAAAAGCTTTCTGAATAGATTCCCCAAGTAGTGGATTTTGCATTGGGAAAACCAAAAAGCATCAGCAAATCCAGGTGATTTCATATTCTTCCCCAAAAAACATTTATCTATATTCTAAACATATATATATATACATATCACATACACCCATTATCCCATATTATACAAGATTATCCCGTATTATCCAATCATGAACAACTTATGAACCACCAATATCCCACAGCTCACCACGGAAATCACCGGCCCTCCACCTGAATGCGAATCCGAGCCAAAGGATGTTTTGCCGCTTCTTTCTGAAGATCATCGTGAATTGCCTCCTGAGCCGCGACACGGCAGTTTTTTGGCGGGGTTTTCGCGAATGGAGACAGCCCAAAAATGATGATTGAACCGGCGAAATTTAGATTTCACCTCGAAAAATTGTGATTGATTGCTAATTTTGTAACTTGCTGCAAATATACTCTTATATGTTGGCTTTATTATACATACATCGAACTAGTTAATGGAGGTTAGCAACAAACAGAACTGGGGGGGGCATCACCTTGTCGGGAAAAGAAGAGTCGCTCTTGGTTTAGTGGAAGTGTTCATTCGCAGGTCCCAATTTGGGGAAGTGTCTTGTTACATCTTGTTAGGCTGAGATTTTCAAGTAGGGCACAATGCATCACAATTGCAGTGACTCAGTTTTCTGGGACGATCTCTGAACACAAAACGCATTTTCTTAGGCTCATACAGGCTGATGCTTATTTTGCCGTAAGCAATGTCGTGCCCCAATTTGTTAGCTGATTTGTTTAACTCCAAAAGGTATCGGGTTTCCGGTGAATCTTTCTATAGTCAGTGGGGGTCATAAACAGGACACCACCTAGTAAGTGTGGACTACTCCCTTTCAGCTGGGATACATTCAGGACCTTCATGTTTTGTTGATCATTCCGGCCCTGATGTTTACTCAATGGCATGGGGGGGGTAAACCAAATAAAATAAACCTGCGTAACTTATTAACATGAGGATGTCTCAAGACAGGGGCTTACATTCATCGGTCCATTCCGAGTTTTGCCATCTGCGAACAGCGGCAGCATCTCGGAACCTCCCTCCAAAAAAAAAACATGTCTGGGAAGCATGGTTCTATACTTGGATGTACATCCCACGAATCGGATCCATGGTTTATAATCCGTATAGTAGTTGTATACCCCATAGCATCCCATATAATTTAATCCAGTGGAGAGATGTCTGCCAGGGTGATGTCCTGACACTGTCAGTCTTTCGAGATGTCTTGATTTTTTCAGAAGTCGTTCGAATCTCTCCCTTCGTCTTGAAAACAATGATACGTGTTGGGACTTGGGATATGTTCAAATAGTTTGGTTCCATTAATTATAAATTGTACTGCTTGGTTGCTAGGTATCGCGGTATCCGTATGGATTGTACACTTACAATACATTACTCAATAAACAAAAATAAACCAGTTACTACACCCGCCAGAATAAACAATCAACAGTGGTGGCTCAATTAACTTGGAAGAAATCAAATATTCATGGCAAGGGTCTAAATCAGCATCCTTAAAGCAGAGCGGTTCGAGTCTACCTGGCGTGTTGCGTGCTGGGGGTGGGGGTTGAGCCATCCACCCCACAAATCAACATAAAATTATCCGAACCTTTTAGGAAACCTACAAATCGAATGACCTACAATTTTCCCTATGAAAATTCCTCAACTGGGGCACAGCCCACTTTAGAACTAATCCATCGTTTTCCAAGTCCCGTGAAAGCCATCAAAACATATCCCAAACCGTGTTTTCATGGTGCCAGAAAAAACATCAGCAAACAAACTTGCCCAAATTTCACCATCGCCTCACCATATTCGATCATAGCAACAATTATAGATATGTTTTTATGTCCCTCGGTGGTCAGGGGGATTAGGTCTCTCAAAACTTGAAAAATAAATCAAGTCGAAGCGACGCTTGATCCTGTCCCGCACGCTTTTGCGGATTCGGTGCTCGAGCTGGACTACTGGATGCTCGAAGTGGCAATATCTGCAATCAATGCCTCGTTTGCATCCTTCAGGACTCGAAATGAATACCTCACGGACGAAACCAAGATTTTTTCATAGCGCATCTTAATATGACATAAATGGGACAAGACTGATCACGATTGATCAATATATCGGGTGCAATGAATGATTGTTGTTGCTGTCTGTGTATGGTCTCAACCCAGCCAAACAGCATTTCTTGAAACCTATGACAACGCGTCTTGCTTGGATTTTATGACAAGTGGACCTAGAATTGGGAATGCGCATCAGTATGAAATATATAGATATTTGTATAAATAGTGATTATATGATATATATATATATATATATACATATTGATATATATATATATATATATGTGTGTTTAATTATGTTTATCATTTATCATACATCCGCAATTCAAAAAAAAAACTTCGCGGCAAACGGAACAAACTACCCTAAAAACTGGTTCTCAAGTAACTTGACATTTTCAGGTGAAAAACTCTCTCTCTCTACCTCTCAAACCAGCAACATGCTGAGAATCGTCAAAACCACGGCAGTTTCTGTAGGCCAAGTGGCGGGTGATCATCATTAGATCATTAAGCGGTTCCCGGAACACAAGCAACGCAAATCACCATCATTAAAAAAGAAGTCGGGTCCCTCGGCCCCTCATTTGTTTGAATTAAACAATGTGCCAAAATGCTGCACGGTCGTTTTGCTCTATGTTGGAGCCACTTGTCACGGTAGTCACACTGATAAGAACAGATACTACATCACTGCTCACGCTGCATACATGTGAGGGTCTGGATCTGCAACTGAACTTTGACACCCCACCTCGAAGTCAAACAGTCTTTGTTTGCCATCGCCTTTCTTTACATTTTGCAGCATGCTTCTGTTCCTACATTGTTTGTACCTCAGGATTCAAAGTTGTTCATCCTTCTAGTTTCTTCTGTCGGTGAACTGTGCTATCCTACAAACCTAAACTCATCCACCGCTGCCACTACCACGGCTGCCAGCGACATCCAGCGACTCCTCCAAGGTGCTCACCACTTCCACCAATGCCACCAGAGCCGCCAGCGCCGCCATCAGCGCGTCCACGATGTCCATGGGCCACATCGTCGTAGTCATAGCTTCTGCTACCTCCATGACTTTCTCTTCCATCATCACCATGGTCTTGGTCATCTCGATCTCCAGGTTGAGAGGGATCGTCTGTATACGCATCTTCTTCTTCTTCACCTTCTTCATGTCTTGGGCTTCCAACCTCAGTGTCAGGCTCCTCCAAGACGTCCACATCTTGATCATCATTCAGCCAGCTAATTGTTTGTCCAGCTGCTTCAATCCAAAGTTCTCCACCTCCACTTTGACATTTCACCAGCAAGTGCTGCAAATTCCTCAAAAGACGTTGAAGACGTCGTTGCTCCATTGGGTCTGCTTCTATGTGAATGAAATTGGCCAAGTTGTTGCAATTCAAAACCACAAGGTGTTCTGGCCCAATTCCCTGCATCAGCAAATCCCAGCGGTAATCATCCAAAGCATCTGGCGCCCTTGGTACTGGAGAAATATGAAAGAAATTCGCCGTAGGGATGCTACTGAGGAAATAGTTGCTGTCTGACATGATTCCAATCAATGGGGGCTCTTCTGAAGTTGACGGTTCTACTCCACTCAAACGTTCGTCCTCCATCATCTTCATTGCTATGTCCATTGCAACCCTCCTTTCCACATTTCTTGCCAAAGGTTTCGGCATTGCTTTTGCTGTAGGAGGATGTTCTTCACCATCAGAACCTTCTCGTGACCTTGACCGCGTCGTAGCCCCACCTGCGCCAAGATCATCAGCTGTTGCGAAACCATAATGGGTTTCACACCATTCATCAGGATCACTGACTTCGTCCATGGAAGATCGGATGTAGCGTTGATACCTTTGTTCAGGTGATTCTCCCACCACAAAAGATTCATCTTCTTCATCTTCTGCACCACCAGGTTCTCCATCGTCTCCACCTTCAGGTAGATCAGGATCTTCTCCATTTGCAGCAAAATTCTGTCCTTCTCTTTGAAGTACTCGGCGTCGAAGTCTCGAAACTTCAGCATCCCCTTCTGCACTTCCAGCTGATTCAAATCTGCTGGAAGTCAAAGTTCCATCGGCTGCTCCTGAAACTTCTTCATCTGGGCTCATCCGATCTTCTTCTTCTTCTTCTTCTTCTTCTTCTCCGCCTGCTTCACCAAGTGGGTCATCAGCCAACTCCTCACAATGAGGAACTTCTCCACCTGGATGTTAAAAGCGCATTGCCTCTCGAATTTGTCCCAGAGTTGTGCGGTAGGTTGGAAAATCTCCTCCATTTTCTCAGTCAGCTTGACATGAAAAGCATGCGAAGCATCACCAAAATCAAGAAAAGAATGACCACCATTGCCACGTTCAATCTCATCCTTGTTGTTTGGCAATCTCCTTCTGCTGCTTCAGCTGCACTTGTAGTTGCGCTCATCCATGAAGTCTAGGATCTCCATCACAACCACGCAAGTTTGTTGCCATGATCATGTTCACGATCAGCTTGACCAGTTGTTTTTTCTTCCCTTGGTACGGGATCTCATCTTCATTCTCAAACGTCTCACTCGCCAAGCCATGGCGTTTCATGAGAAACTCTCTTCTCTTTCTTGACAATGCCTTTGTGTTGAGGTCAGCAGGATTCTCCGTGGTTGAGATGCGGTCCACCACAAACCATTGTTTTCGCATGGCCTGCTGTGTCCACAAAAGCCTCGTTGACAAGTGTTTGGTTTTTCCTGGACCAAGCCTTGCAAAGAAAGCTTGAGCACTTGTTGAGCCCAATCTCAACGCATCATCACGCGGCTTTGGTTGCACAAACCACCCATGTCGCCCACAAGAAACTGCAACACCAGTTTCATGTAGATCGCCTCAGTCAAAAGGCTCGTTGCCGCCAAGATCTCAGCCTCCGTTGGGCTCAAGGAAACAGATGTTTGCGACCGGGAATGGCTGTGAATCAAGCAGGAATTCAAAAAGATGACGCCTGAACTGGTACTCGTCCTGCTCACTTTGCATGATGCCCAATCACTGTCGCTGAAAAGTTCAAGCATGTAGGGCTTTGTCTCATGCTTCACCTGTCCACCATATCATTTTCGCATAGCTGTTTGGAAGAGTTCCACTTTCTTGTAGAACAGCTTCATGAGCTCCTTTGACAATTCTGCATGGAACTTATTGATGTACTCCTTGGTACCAACCACCCACACATCGTCAATGTGCACTGAAATGAATGCCATCTCCTCTTTGTGCTTGAAGATTGTTCCTCGAAAGTTGATGAAGCCATAGCGCTCACAAACTTCCGTGAAGAATTGGTTCCACTCAGATGCCGCTGCTCTTTGTCCTGGAAGACACCTCTTCAAGATCCAGAAGCGCATCCCATCTCCATGTTCTCCGCTTGAAGCGCCCACACAGGGATCTCGATCAAGACAGTTGTCACTAGCGGCACTTGTAGAAAAGCATCGCCAACATCAAGGGAAGCAATCGCCAATCCATGTAGCAAGCTCAAAACGATCAGCATCTTCACCACAGCCAAAGGTGTTGTAGGGCAAAAAGTTTCAGCATTGCTGCAGTCTCCATCTCTGAACTCTCGAGCAACCAACCTTGCTCTTCTGCGCCATTTGTTTTCTCTGAATCTCCAGTCTCACACCAAACGGGTGTCCAATCTGACACATTGATCAATGTTCACATCAGCGCCAACTGTCCCAATGACGTCCAGTTTTCGAAGTCGAACTAGCTCCAATTGCATCGCCTCAGCATCACGCCAAGACAGCTCTTCAGGAGAAACATTGGGAGGTCCAGCGCCTTCATCATAGAAACCATGTTTGCCTTGTTCTTCTTTTGTCATGGCAACCTTGTTCTCATCCAACTCAAACGTCTCTTCACAAAACTCCCAGTCGCAAGACTCTTCAGGAAATGCAATGTCCAGCTCATCTTCATTGTACAATTCCAGTTCATCGACCACTCTTCTCACATGCCTCGAAGTTGATGCATCAGCAGGACTGCTGCTCAAATTTCCTGCAAAAGTTGGGCTATACAAAGCCGTTCTCTGCTGCTTTGGACTGGGTTCTGGGATCTCTGTGTTGGGATCAAAACGCACAAACTTTGCCTGACTGCTTTCACCTTCTGGTTGTGGACCTCGTTTGCCAGCTTCAGCTTCTGCAACACGTTGTCGAACTGGTATAGGCAAATGCAGATCACCTGGTGCTCTTTAGTCACGCGCCAACTGGGCTTCTTCATCCTCCATAGCTTGTGATTCAACCGCAGCCCCACCTTTTCCTGTGAACTTCTGGGCTGTTCTGGTTCATCTTCATCTTCAAGATCTTCTTGGGGATGTTGTCGGGCATATTCTTGGATCCTTCTCATCCTCATCAAGCTCAGGCTCCACTCCATCAGCAGATGCACGTCCATCACCAGGTCCATGAAGTAGAGGTAGAGGATTTTCTGGGACCTTCGAAGGTTTCACCTCGGTGTTGACTCCACGTCTCATGTCCAAGGGCCCAACCTCCAATGCCAACGCCAACTCTGAATTCCAATGTTCAGCCACCTTTCAAATTGCACGGCTTCTGATGACTTCAGTTTGGGAAACAGCCACAATGTCCATGTCTGCATTGTCAAAGCAAAGAAGTCATAGATCTTGTCCTTCCACGTAGGGTGGTCAGGCAGTAGGAGAAGAAGGTCTTCTTCAGCCTGAAGGCATTCCAGTTCAAGGGCTTCTTCATCCCACCGGCGTTGGTGAGGCGTTGCATTCCAGTCAGCCAGGATGATGGTGGGAAGAGTCTGTTGTTGTTGTGAGGAGTTGCCGGAGGTCTTGAAGGGCATCCGCGTAGTGAGCAGAGGGCTGGTGATGATGAGGCAAGTGGCCAAAGAGTACCCAAAAGTCAAAGCCATTCTTGTTGAGGATGCGTGCGCCGATGAAGCGCTGCCCCTTGAGGGTGCGGAGGATTGATGTGGCGAAACTCTTATCAACGAGGAGGGCTTGAGTTCATCGTGCAATTGGGCTTCAGGACCAGGGTGCCAGAAGCCATTGGGATAGAGGTTTCCTTGGGAAAGTCCACCGACCTCTTGTAAAGCAATGACATCAAAGTGAATTGCCTGATCTGACAGCACGTCAGCAACTTGAAAGAGCGATTTGCCCCTGACATTCCACGAAGCAAGCTGTAGGAGTTGCAAATGCCGAGTGTCAGAGGGGTGTCGCTGGTGCTGTTCTGCTTCAGGGGCATGCAGTGGGCCAGTGTGGGCACGAAGTCACTCAGCCGGCGGGTCGGCGAGGACCCGCTGGAGCTCAGAAATCTCTTTGCCTGTGACCTTTGCGAGTTTGTAGAGGTCAAAGAAGAAAGGGAGTACATCCGGATGGCGTGGGTCATGGTAGTTGGCCTTGTGAGTTTGACTCGCAGAGAGCAGCATGAGATCGGGCTCGCTGAAGGCAATAACCCGAAGGTCGCGGACCCATATGATCTGTTTGTTCCAATCGATGTCAACCGTTTCCTTGCTAGCGTTGTCAAGGAGCGGCTCCAAAATGCTGGCTGCATATTTGGTGGCACGGTTCTTGAGGCGTTTGTGTGCACTCTTGTGGGGTGTCATCCATGCAGTTCTGCCGGAGCTTGGGATGATGTGCTTATCTCTGTGTTGTGTTTGGCATTCAGCTAGTCGTCGCTTTGCGTCTCGGCTCGGCAAAGGGCGAAGGAAGACATGACAGGCAGAGGCCCGTCGGCCGTAGACAATCACATCAGTGACCGCGTCGGCAATGCCAAAAGTTTGAAGCAGTTGCTTCGCCTCATGCTCAACCTTTTCACGTCTGGTGTCCATGTGCCAGCCACCAATGACAAGTCGATTCCAATCTACTTCAAGGTCCACGGATTGGAGGGAGTTGGACAGACTGGGGCGGGGGCGACTGGGGGACAAAGTGCTTGCTCGTTGGGGGAGGCAAAGGGGGAGGCTCGTGTTTGGCCAGGGGTGGGGCTGAAGGACTTCTTTGGTGGAAAATCTCTTGTACCTTTTGGGCTAGATCTGTCATTTGGAGCTCGAATTTCTCCAGCTGAGGTGGTGCCTTGGCATCATTCTCGGGGTGCTGGATACGGTCCTTGATGGATCAAATGTCTTCAAGGTTGACGGCTAACTGCGCGGTGTGTTGGTCAACAGTCTCGGTGATCGTCTTCTGTTGCGCCTGTATCAGATCAAGTTTCTGGCCAATGTTACTTTCCATTCTCTGTAGGGCATGTGTTATTTGGACCAAGTGGTGTGCATCCGGGGGCCCCGATGCATCAAGGGTAGGGAGCTCTAGACCATCTCCTCGAACTTTCTTCCGGGGGGGGGGAAGCAAAGGGGCTAGTTGCGGGTGCCAAAGCTGCACTTCCTTGCTCATCACCAATTTCAATGGGAGAATCGATGGGAAGAAAAGCCTTAAGTCTTAAGTGTATCCTTACAAGGGGGTTTTTGACCCAAAATGGCTTTCTTGAGCCGTAGCCAAAGCCAAATTGTAGGCAGCTACTTGTTGACACAAAGGTAAACGGTAACCAGCAGAAAACTTTGCCACATGTTCACCATGAGGACTCCTACCGAACACTTCGACACAGGACAGACTGCAGACTCGATGGAAAATGGCAATTCGAACAGCGTCAAAAACTCCTCGCACTTGAGAGTGGCGGCCTTTGCGGCCGCAGCGGCATACATCTGTCAGCTGCCAGCTGCTGCAATCGTGGGTTGTTCGAAAGCCACCAGCTCATCTTTTCAAAAGGGGTGCCCCAGTTACAAAAAGGGAATCTCATTGAGAAAAAGCCCATGGCCATTACCCGTTGAAAGATCTCCAAGCGATACATGACGGACCCCCCAGGCTGTTCGCTGCTGGCGCACAATCCGTAGAGAATGCAAAGGCAAGGAATGAAGCCGCCGCGCATAGCAAATTGGTTCCCCAAAGCAGTATGTGGTTCATAAGGCTCAAAACCAAAAGGTATCAACTTGGATCTCAAACGAGGTCTACGCAGTGTTCCACAAGTTGTACAAACTGCTGGGGCTATGTGCCATGCTTTGACCACACGCCTGCAAATCAGACCAACTATTGCTGAAAAAGTGCTGGGAAGCAATACATCGCCGCATGCTCCGTCGAGCAAATCAAAACCAGGATGAACTGTGAGGCCGAGCTCTCGGTGCGCATTGTGCTAAGGTGGCCAGTTCCCCGAAACACTTCACAAAAATCCCATAGAAACCCTTCCGAAAGACCTTTTGGGATTGAGTCAGAACCAGCTATCTCTTCACCACACATAGACATGAAAGCCCCTAAGGTACTGTTGTCAATGCGTGTGTAAAATCCCCGCTGTTCGGCCACTCGGCAGAGCTCGAGAGTGCAGCTTCTACTGACATTGGCATAGCAAATACCACCACCCGCAGTTGAGGCGTCGGTGCAAAACACCTTGCTCAGAGGAGACGCTCGTAGATTGGTGTAAGCAAATGGAGCACAAATACATAGAAGTAGCAGTTCTTGTTTTGAACCAGTGGACAGCTTGAAAATCTCTCTTCTAGGTAACTTGATACCTTCGTGAAAGACATCTGAAAGCAAGCTGAGCAAGGGTCTGCGGAACATCAAAACAATATATCCAAGAGCCCACAATGGTCTCCAAAAGTTGCTTGGTGGTATAGCCAATGTGAACCAGTTTCAAAGTCAGCTTGCACAACATCAAAAATCACAGTCGGGGTGCGCACACGAGGCCCCTTCTTCCATCGATCTGACCACCCAAAACAACAGTGTCAAAGAAATCGCGCACAGCTTTCTTCTGACTACTTCGAAGTTTTGCTTTTTCATAGGCCTTGTTTGCACGGTTCAACAACTCTCGGTCTTTGCGGCAATCAGATCGATCTGTCGGAAGAGTGCCCTTCGGAACTTTGTGGAGCACAGCACAGTCGTCAATGCAAAACAACTGCAACGTGTCCCCACTAGGTAACTCTTTTTTGTATTGGACCCACTGCTCGTCTTTGAGGCATCCTGCTCGCTTAAGTAGAACACTGTGGGTATGCTGAGCAACTTCGACTGCAAAACTTGTACCCATAGCCAAAGAACCGAAGAAACCAACTACTTGTTTACCAGCCAGTTCTTCTCGCCAACAGTTCCAACCACGAAAAAGCTCTGCTGGGAAAATGCCATGTATGTGGTTACGAAAAGCATGGGGATCACTCACCACGAAGCTGTGATAAACATCTTCCAAGTCATCTGCACCAATCACTAAGTCCTTATCATCCTCGAGATACATACCACAAATCAAGCTACCATGAGACAGAGAAAGAGTGGAACGATTCATCACCATACGCCTACCATTTTCTGGAATAGGGTTAAGGATCTGTCTGTCCTTTTCAACAGATTTGTAGACAGCAAATAAACCACATCGATATTTGCGTTCAGAGTCCTGTGCATCGAGGAATTTGAATGTACAGAGTCCCACTTTCTAAACAACTTGAGCAACTCATCCTTACTGCAAACAACTCTATAGCCTTAGGCCACTGGTCTCCAGGAAGGAGAAAGTGGGAAGGATCTTGGAATCCAGCTTTGAGGAGAGGATCGCAAATGTACCCATCAGCCTTAAACTCAGGGGGATGCTTAAAGCTAATTCGGTCAGCAATGAGTCCTACAGCCATACTGTCTTGCAACAAGTCAGAAGGCATGGAAAGGCCAGTGCCATGGCCGGGACATTCCTGTTCTGCAGCCACAGTTCCATCAGAAACTGCACGGGCCGAGTCCGCTTCATAGTCTCCATCAAAATTGGCACTGCTCGGCAATATAAGGGTCCATCTGATTCCTTAGAGCCACAGTCGTACCTGAAAGATGCTTGCTAGGTCCTGGACTTAGGCGGTAAAACAGCAGTAGCGATTGCTCCAAATCAGCTAACATCCTACTTTGGGCTTGGCTGGGAGGCAGCCTGGAATCAGATGGGACAAACTTACTTCTGCCCGTAGTTAACCAGTTACAAGCAGCGACAAAAGCACGCAAATGCTCCCTCACAACTGCTCTCAGGTTAAATCTGCTCCGGCGCCTGCCAGATGAAATGGGTGTAATTGGGACCAATTTATCTGGGATTGGGCAAGGCCACAACTGCTTGGAGGGATAGTGGCTATCCCTCATCATGTGCAGGTGCATGGAATGTCGGCAAAAGTTCCCTAAGGGAGTGCGACTATCAAAAAGATTAGAATGAGATCTACCCCAAAACTTACAGAAGAAACAAACTCAGGCAAAGTGGCTTTGCGAGACTCGGCAACTTCTGCATGCAGCTCATCGGCATTGCGACGGGCATCAAGCAGATGAGAAAACTTTAGCGGCCGCTGTCGTCCGCTGCCTCTGGAGTCTTTTTTGGCCCCCCTCTTCGGTCGGAATGGCTTCTTCTTGGCGGCGGCATCGTCGCCTGGAGTCCCGTCCAAAGTCTTCGGAGTCCCCGGCCATACGTACTTGTTGCTTTTCTCGGTGATCCCTTCTAGATCTCGAAGATATGCCAAGTTCGTCGCGACCCATCTCGGATCGCTCAGCTGGCCATGAGCGTGAAGACTGTTTGGAACTTTGTGCATCTCGGTCATGGCAAATGGTGGGTCCTCCAGGCCGGTGATCAGATGGGCCATGCAAAGTCCCCCCGCATCGTAGCTGGCCTGCTCCGCAAAGATGGCATGCAGACTAGCATGCGGAGTCGGTCGATATCTTGACGCTCTATTGCCTCGTACATGGCGGCTGCATGAAAGGCCTTGTGGGTCAGGGTCTTGTGGGTGCCCAAGGGAACTTGATCTTGAAAATGGTACCACAAGTCGCGAGCCTCTAGCTCCTAAACATCGCCCTTTCTGCGAGCGATGGTCAGTCGCTCCTTATTGAAGATCTGGACCACCTTCATGGGCTGCTTCCTGAATTGTTCGTTCAGGAGCTGCCTTGCCGCGATGCCTCTGACCCCTGCACTTTTTGGGGCTTCGTCGCCATCGAGGCCGGAAGAGCTTCCCAGAACTGCAAGAGGTTTGAGAAGCCAGCAGCTTTTCCAGGGTCGAGCCGCTCATCGGCACCTCCGTCTATGTCTTCCAGATCTTCTTCCTCTAAAGTGCCATCTGCACGAGCCGGAAGAGGGGGCTGAGAAGGAGCTGCAGTTCGATCCTTTGCTCCCAAGTCGCCCAACTTGCCCGGACCTCGGCCTGCCAAAGTCTGCCAGGAACGTCGAACATCTGAGGAGATGCTCTCCCAACAGGGAGGGGGCCAGTCCATCGAGAGCGTTCAGCCGGTCCTTCGTGCCAGTAACTGTCCTCTGAGTGACTGACCTGTGCCTGAGCCAGAAGCTGCTCCAACAAAGCAGCTGTTTTGCCAGAACCAAGGCCATCTGCTAAAGGAGTGTCTGGGGCCTCTTCGTCCACCATTTCGCATACCATCAACTACTGCCCAGGCGCTATACAAAAGTTCAAAATAGACCTTAAAACCGGGGTCTAAGATCAAGTTGTATGGTTCTCTGGGTATGTCTGAAACATACGTTCAAAAACAGGCTAGGGTATCCACCGAAAAGGTCTAAGATATCTGATCCCCTTACCCAAACAACGGAAATTGGGGAAAACGTCAGAAGGAAAAATCAATATAG
>Ga0126342_10013290_pt1 | contig 14605 bp, 15 predicted proteins | sample Cyp1metagenome_FD_92528 | JGI IMG/M metagenome (GOLD analysis project Ga0126342, IMG submission 92528) | Coral microbial communities from Lord Howe Island, Old Settlement Bay, Australia - Cyphastrea 1 metagenome | ecosystem: Host-associated > Invertebrates > Cnidaria > Coral ... | reverse complement strand
CGGTGAATTGTCTAACAACTACCTGACATGACACCGCACACTTTCTGGTCATCTTTTTCATCTCACTGAAAGCGGTGTGATGCTCACTTCGGTTGGTGTCACCCCGAGACCGTGCGCAGCGAAGGGACGACACGGGGTTTTGAACACTCAAATGTGGATCTATGATTGTTACTGTGAATTACAATTATTGTTGTTGTATATCCTAATATATATATTATTATATATCATTATATATTATTATATTATATTATATTATATTATAATATTATATTATATTATATCATATTATATTATTATATTATAATATTATATATATATATATTATGATTATATATATTATTACATACACACACACATATATATATATATTATATTATATATACATTGCATACAGTACATATAATATTTAATTATACAACATAGTATTTGTATATTTATATTGTATTTTTATATTAATCACCCTTATGAAGGGCTTGTGATCTGTTGGCCAGTTTGGATACACGGCACTTCACTGGGCGGCAAATCACGGGCTACTGGAACTCTGCAAACTGCTAAGAGAGAAGGGTGCCGATGCCTGGTTGCAATGTGTCGCTGAAGATTCGGAGTTGGAGGATATGTAGTTGGAGATACCCTCTGACTCTGGTAAACTAACATAACTATGGAAAATCACAATTTTTAATGGGAAAACTCACTATAAATGGCCATTTTCAATAGCTATGTCAGTCATTACCAGAGGGTAGTTGGAATAGGCCTGATCGGTGTTCAACCGTGCCGTGACGATCCATAAAGTCACCTTGCACTAAGACTTGTGGCATGCTGCATGATTTGCCATGACGGGGCGCCACTGGTCACCAATCCTCAGTGGACTGGTCGAGCCTGAGTCCACTTTCCTATATAAATGTACTATACTGTTGGTCAAGCCTATTCCGATGTATATATTTACGTACTGTCTCAAGTTGATTCCTGAAAATACCTGTGAACATCCCCAACAATTTGCATCTTCAGCTTCGAACTTCCAAGCGGCTTGTGTTCTTTCTAGAGATGTTACAGTCACCAATGTGGCTTTGTGTCACCATAGTTTCAAATGCACTGACCCCACCACCAGAGTCCGGGGCTGTGTCATTATGGACCTCTGAGTTCATGCGAGAGTCGAGTCTGAAAATGGTGTATATACCCGCAAGTCAACTGATTGGTCATTGTTTTTTCCCTACTACAATAGACCAATCAGTAGCCATTTTGGGGTCCCCATTTGACCCGCTCAGGAAATTGATCCCCGCTCGAATTGGGATGAGACTCCTCTGATCATGGCAGCACGATCCCAGAAGTCCCTGCCGACCTGTGACTTCTTGGTGAGCGAAGGAGCTGATATGCAGGCGGGCACAGTGGATACCGAATGGGGGGGACCCCAAGTTATCCTCCAAACATAACAATTTTGATGGGAAAACGGGAAAACTAATGGTGACTTGGGGACTTGGGGTAAGCCAATTTAGAGAGATCACCATGTTGGCGCCAAACCCTACATTCGCCCACCTCCAAATAAATAACGCACCAGGATAACACGTTGTACGTGTCACCCGAGGATGAACAAAAACATCGGCTATATGCAGCCATTTTGACTTTCAGGATTTACAGTAGGGTTTAGGGTTTTTAGAGTTAGGGTTTCAGGGCCTTATGTCTTGTTTTGGGAAAAGTAAGAAAATGGCTAGCACTACGGCACTACGCAGGGATTTGAGCATGTCAAAGGATATGCCAGATCGGTGGGCAAACGTAGGGTTTGCAGCGATTGTGTTTAATTGTGACACTGGTATGTCTGAAAATGGCGTACACCCCCAAATAGCTGTTTTAATGGGGAAAATGATGATAAACCCGTGGATTTAGGGGTATCCCATCTTCAGACAAACCCACATGACTCATATACTCATGGCTTTTCTATCCAAGCTGGAAAACTGATGAAACATGATGAAAGCGGAATCCAGGATACATGGAACCCACATATTACACAATTGTAGATATGTAAAATCACACTTGCACTTCTATTAATAGAGTTTGCTTCGCACAATCTCCAGCCAACTTCTGCTAGGCGAAGACCAACTATAGTAAAGGTGCTCGGACTTTCGGCCAAAAAAGTGGCTAAAGATCAGCTTTTGCTTGGATTTTGCAGGATATAGACCGTATTAGATACGTCAAAACCATGAAAGTCCGCAAAATTGAACTGATCGTATCATTCGATAATGTTGGAAGCAATGATTTCCGAAGATACCATTTGGGAAGTGTATATAGATTCTGGTGGAAGCACCAAACAGAAAACACTCGCTGAAGGACAGCAAAGGAGTACCTGGATGACTACCTCAAAGAACTGGGTGTCTCAGTCAACTGCGGCCTTGGCAGCTCCTAGGCTCCGAGGGAGGTGCGGGGCTGGGGGAACAGGCTGAGATTTGAGCACCTCGCTGCTTAGGTGCGGCCAAGATACTGGATCTGGATGATGATGATGATTTGGAGGATAATGAGGAGAACAGTCTCAAGGAGAGTAGGAGAATGAGGATGGGTACTACGGTACGCAAGCTCATATTTCTTCTCCATGCCTTTCTTTTCTTTTCATCCCTCACATTTTGCCAGGTCCATCTCCACTGCGACAAAAAGTCTCGTTCTGCGGAGTGGAAAAAGGGCTGCAATCATGCCATGCGGTTGGAGATGGAGCATTCTGTTCATTTTTTTGGGGACAACAAGATTCTCAGTTTCGCTTTGCTGATTCTCTGGGTCCAGACAGCTTCTCAGTTCCTGGGTAGGTCGATGTGACTGCCACGACCATGCGCATAGGCCCAGGGATGGCACGGGGGTGGCAAGGCCTGGGTTGGTGACCGAGAGCTGGAAGAGTGGCCAGGTACTGTCGGCAACACGGACCCTATCGTGGAAGGGACCTTTGACCGAAAGGTGGATCCACATGGTGAGAACTACTCCTGGCCACCAAGCTGAACTGGGGTCTCCTTTGGGAATGAACCGCTCAAGAAAAACAAAGTCGTTGCAACTGGGAAAACAACAGTAGATATCTTGATTTGATGGAAGTGCTCTTTCGGAGAAGTAGTTCTCGTATTTCTGTTGCTAGGGGCTAGGGACGTAGTTGCTGCTGTCGCAAGAGGGCCACCTGCCTCACTCTGCATCTATCACAGTCCTACAAAACCTGAAGCTGGCCTAGCATGATGACCTATTTGGTTTTGTCAGAACCTTTAGAAGTAAACTACCCAAATTTGATGGTTTGTCATGTTTTTCGTAAAAACAACCTATGAAAAATGATTGAACATGACCATAAATAGGGCCATTTTTAGATAAACCCATCTGAAACTGACTGCTCAGTTGCAGATGTCAAACACCATATCCCAGGTTTCTGGTGCCTGATGAAGATATCTTGGAGATGACCCTGGACAAGGCGAAAAAGTGCAGCTTGCCACGTGGCCCTGGATCCGGTAGGCCGAACTCGGATTTTCGAACCATATTCGAACCATGATGAACCACAATAGACCACAATAAAACCACATTCTCTAAGGTCTCTTTGTCCTGATTTCTTTTTGAAACTATGCTTGTGATGTTCAAGCACCTGGATTTGTTCAGCACACTGAACGGACGCATGTGCGCCTTGAGTGCGCCTTAAGCCCGGCACTTCGAAGAGAGGACTCTTCGGAGGTGTACCAGACCTACAGCTATGGCACCTTGCTGTGGCCGCGGCTGTTCAATGATGACATTCCTCTAGGTGGGCGGAGTCCTGGAAGGCCTCATAAATGATCAGGGGTTTGTCTCTAATTATGGCTTTTGGCATTGCCTTTCAAGATCCAATAATAGAGTGTCGAAGAGTCTAACATGACGATATAGTCACTTGTTCACGTGCAGATGTTATCGTGGACTGAGTAGACTGCACATGACTTCGACTTGTGTTCTCTGTTCTCGGAAAGACTCGACGTTTTCTAGTCTTAAAGCAGTCTGTTGGACAGTAGGTCCTGCAGGGTTAAGGCAATGGTTTTCCAATGGCCTGATCAGCCAGGAGAAGGTCTTTTCGAAGCAGACCTTACGGATTTGTCCGGGACCCTTTGTGAAAGAAGCAGCGAGTTGATGGCATTTGTTGTGCTGAGAGCATCCACAGAGCTCATCTTTGCGAAAAACAGAATCCAATGTGAGGGCAGAAAAAAGATTAGCGGTTGGTCTGTGACGATTTTTGGTTATTTTTGCGTTCAACACTTGAGCAGGACTCCCCTGCACCAGCTGGAAATGGCTGCAGTTCAAGGTTGTTTTTTCTTTCAAGGCCTCAGCACTTGTTGGAGAAGTTCCAGACAGATCAGGCTATGGCGGCCGGATGGAGCGTCATTTTGAATGGTCAACTCAGGCGTAGAGGTTGTGATTTTTGGGCGCAATTCTGTTGAATGGCAAGCAGTCTGAAAATGGGGTACCTCCAAATCGCCATCCTAACAGGGACAATCATGATAGTCAATGATAGTCAATGAATAGTCAATGATAGTCATTGGGATTGGAGCCGATTTTGCCTATTTTCAGACCCCAAATCCTACCAAGCTTTGACCACGACCAAAATTTCTGCATCTCTCTGGCTCTCTGGTTGCTCAATCAAGTTGCTCAAGTTGGTCTTCGTTTTGGTCCAGCGCCCAATTCCCAAGCACCCTGTGGAAACAACGGTGACCTTTGGATGATCTCAACAGATCCCAACGGACGCCATAGGCGAGGTCCGACGAGCAGTCGCAGAAAGAACGACAGCGACGGCAAATGATGACGGAGGACGACAACGAGCGCGGTCCAAAAATGTTCACAAGGTGAGCGAAAGAATTACAAGCCTCGATGGGAATCATTGCTATCAAGCAACTGGTTTGGTTGTGGGTTTGTGCAAATATGATCAAATATGTGTTCTCTTCTTGGAGAGAAGATAAAGAGGTGCGTAGTGCACAATAGTGCAATGATGGGCAATGTACATCAACATATCCAAGTTGAGGCAGAGAAAGCTGTGGCTTGACAATCAAAGTTTCCTGGTGCAGGAAGAAATCGCAGAAGAGACCGCCAGGCAGTTTGAGTGGATCCAGATTTGTTGATCAGATCAGCCTTATCCAAATCAACAAATATGGTTCATCTCATTTCATATGAAATATCCAGATTTGCTGATCATTTCAATCTCATTCCCAGAAACTTTATAAAAATCCAGATGTGTTGCTGGAAATGAGATTGAAATGAGATTGAACTGAGCAAATATCCCAAAGTTTGATGATGTTTGATGGTTCATCCATCATTTTCGTTCGAGGCTCTGGAACGACGAGTTCGCCAGACACGGCATACCACACCGGGTGGATTCATTGGAGGAGACGGGGATGGCTAGGTTATGATGAAAAATGTGATTTGACTCAACTAATATGGAGGTTTCCTAAGGGGGTACCCCCAAATCATCCATTTATATCATTTATATCATTTATATCACCAAATTTTGGGGTAGCCTCATTGATGGAAACCCCCCACATAGCTATTGAAAATGGTCATTTATAGTTGATTTACCCATTAAGAATGGTGATTTTCCAGTTCGTTAAGTTATGTTAGTTTACCAGAGGGTAAAGGTCAGGATGGTTGATATATGATTGTTGGCCAAGTTGCTCCAAATTTTCGAGCTGTTTCGATCTTGCGATGGCTTTTGTTTCAAAGATCGTCCCCTTGTATTTCAGCACTTTGCGGGCAAACCATCATTTTGGAGGTCAAGATGTGTGCAGGACAGGCGTATGGACAGCTACCAGAAGTGATAGCCGTCGGCGTCATGTCGGGAAATGGACCGGGTGGCAAAAAGTGAAACAAAACTGAACCTGGGATCGAGGATGGAATGTTGGTTTCATCAATTCTGTCCTTTAGGAAAGTTAAGGGGGGTTTGGTAAATTATCATTATATATTATTATATAATATTATATATATTATATCATTAATTATAATCTACCATAATCTACCTATTGCTTGTTGGGTAGAGGGTACCTCGCTATGCCGCTATACTTATAAATCAATCAACTAGTGGATAAAGGACATGGGTTTCATGGATGATATATTTCCCCGTCGACATTGCATCTTTGTCCTACACACATTGAGATGAAGATCTGCAGCCGATGATCCAAGCAAGAACTGAAGGAACACAGAATACACTGCGCCAAGATGACACGTCCTTGCAGGTTGTACCAATGGACCCACCTAAATTGTGTTGTTTTCAATGGAACAATTCACTGAGCAAGTATTTGTTAGAGCCGTCCCCAAGTTTTTGAATCTTTGTTTCCCCATGGCCAGATTTTGCCCATCTTCTGGCAGTGTCTGGCAGTGTCTGGAGTTGCCCCTTGCACATAAAAATCATAAAATGTATACTGGAAATCAACAGAACATGGGAAAATCAAGAACGACGATTTCATGATGAACGAGTTTGTCTTAAAAAAAATGGGTACCAATTTCTGTACCCCAGTCCATCCCCTGGTTAATTATCATTACTGTATCTTGTATGATCCCTATTCGGAAGGCCATATCCCGGGGTATGCACCATTTTCAGACAAGGTCCCTGTTTGATCCTTTTTGGGGATTTGTTTCACATCACCTTCAAGTATCTGTTGGAGAATTACATCCCGAATAGTTGGATGATATGTTTGGATGTTTCTGAAATTGGGTGATCCCCAAAACCATAGGTCTCAATACCAAAATGTTCACAATTGGACGATTTGGTAGTATACTTAGTTCAGGAAACCTCCATATCCCCAATACTTGAGTGATGTTTCATTAGGACATTTTAAAATTTTACCAAGCCCCCTGTGCAATTGCCTCAATCTTGTCCTCAGAATGCACGCGGCATCCCATGGCACGGCGCGCTTCCACCTGCCGCTTCGGGCGCGGGGGGCAGCAGAGGTTGCAGCCTCTAAACGTCAGAGCTCGCGAGTGAGAGCAAGGGATGCCCAGATGATACCAGATGTTGCTGTCAGGGTATCCTTGAGGTTTGAAGTAAATGGAAAATGAACGGAAATCATTTGCTGTGAATGATTGTCTTGATTTCTAAAAAAGACAGAGAAATCGATCGGATCAGGGTAGTGTTTCCCTTAGGGATCATTTGCAGTATGATTTTTGTAATTTTGAAGGGAAGGATGCATGTGGACCCACTGATTATACCGTTATAATCCGTTATAATTATACCAAATACAAGTAGGAAGATATGCACTTCTGAGAGGTTTTGAGATAAGTATAGATAAGCCAAAGAAGAGGTTTTCGGTTTGATCAGAAACCCGACATGCCAAAATGGGGTATGTCAAAGCCGATATTCCAGCCTGTACCATTGAACCTGAGTGGTTTTAGTTCGTGCATTAGTTCGTGCAGTCTTCCTTTGAAATACACAGTGCGGAAGAAAGATCCTATTTGGAGATCACTTCACAATCAACAACAGGATTAAGGACTCAAACATATTCCTGTCATTTCCAGTATTTCCAGTCACGAAGTAGCGTTCCGTCCGATTGATGCTGGAACGCCGAGGTAGCAGACAGAGAACTCTCTTACTCCTGGGTGATTTACGATCTTGCCAGGCAGAATGTGTGCACTACTTCTGGATCTTCTGGCTGCAACCCATAGCCAGAAACCCAAGATAACCCAAGAGTATGCTGCTTGACATCCGGTGCTCACAGTAGCCCTGCGCAGGCAAGGCAAAGATGATGCTGCAGCTGCCTTCCTCCAGGCAACGCTGCAGATGCTATGAACAACATACCTCACAAAAGATCAGGAGCAAAGACAACGTTGTGCCTGTGGTGTATAAATCTATGCAAAGCAGCAGAAACTGGTTGTATCATGTTGTATCTGATTGTCATGGAGCTTCTAGCGATGCAGCATTTTGAAACAGTTTTCTCATGTGTTCTCCATCTTCGCCAGAGTTGCCCATTTCACTGCCGACCAAACTTCAAAATCCGACTCAAAATACCACTTAAACTTAAACCATACGCTCCTTCTGGATCCTTCTGGAGGAAATGTTCGAATCGATCCATCTTTGCTAGGCCATGGCTGCAGATGACATCAAGCCCAACTCCTTTGCTTATCAAGGCCTGGTCAGACCTTGGGTTGTGTCAAAGTGTGTAAGCCCCAAATCTCGGCAGTTCATCGTCATTTTCCCACAGATAAATATACTGTAATGAATCATGTTGGATCACTTTGGGGTATCACCATGTTGACATATATTATATTTATGATATAATATGATATAATTAGGTTAGGCCTTCGCTTTGGAACGCGATTATGTTGATACAAATCCAGAAATTCTGTCGTCTTTGTAGAACTTTGGCATGTGCTCCCGCAGCCGGCCGCAGCATTTGTCAGCTGTGCTCAACGGCTACGCCAAGCATTTGAACAAGTGGCAAAAGGCCGTGGGCGTCTTTGGCCGGGCTCTTAGGAGTGGATAGTCGGGGGGCTGGGGATCGGTCCTTGTTTTTTCGCCATAGCCGATAGCCAAAATATGCCAAAATGGAGATGGAATGAGATGGATTAAAATCATAGTACCCTCTGGTAATGACTATAACATAACTATTGAAAATCACCATTTATAGTGGATTTTCCCATTGAAAATGGTGATTTTCTATAGTTATGTTAGTTTACCAGATGGTAATTTCATAAACCTGTTGTAAAACTCCGAAAATGGAGAGATTTGTCATACACGCACAATGACGAAATTTGCAGGTTTATTGCTGGTCCATTGCTACCCAAAAGCCATATCTTGGGATGACATTGCTCTCCATTATTTTTGTTTGCCTTTTGTAGTATGAGGGCCACTCTTTCCGCATGTTAAACCTTGTGTCTTTCTCTTGATTGTCTGGCTCTGCTTTCATCTGCTTCTTGATGTTAAAACTTTGGTGTCGCGCAATATGGTTTGGTTTTGGCCGTATGTCAACATATATATTTACATGATTTACATGAACCGATGATATGTGTATATTCCTATCCTCTTAATATGAAACACCCCCTAAACAATCCCAAATATGCGTACATCATCGTAAATCCATGTACATCCCCTACTAAGCCATGTTTTTTTGGGGATAGATGAGATTAGAGGTATGTTCTAGGCACTGCATCCAGGATGCTGCTGGATGTGTTGTACACTCCTTGGTGTAGTTTGCTCGAGGCGAGATGCAGAGATCAGCTGGTGCACTCAGAATATGTGTCCTATGACCTGTTGGATACCCATATTCCCATATTGGAGGATGTTCATCCACCCAGCAATGGGGTGGCCTTAATTACCAAATATGTTTGGATTCCCAAAATTTGGGATGACCATACATCATATATATATATATTACATATACAGAAACATATTATAATATGTGTACATCACTTATATGTATGTATATACATACATATACATGAATATACACACATACATACATACAAACAAACAAACAAAGAAACATACATACATACAAACAAACAAACAAACAAACAAACATCCATCCATCCATACATACATCCATACATCCATACATCCATACGTCCATACGTCCATACATCCATCCATCCATCCATCCATCCATCCATACATCCATACATCCATCCATACATCCTTACATCCATACATCCATACATCCATCCATCCATGCATACATACATACATTACATTACATTACATTACATTTCATTCATACATACATACATTACATTACATTACATTACATTACATTACATTACATTCATACATACATACATACATCCATACATCCATGCATGCATGCATGCATGCATACATACATACATACACACATACATACATACATACATACATACATACATACATAATACATTATATACACCATGTTCTGAGCATGGTATGTGTGATTTGCAGTGGTCGTTTCATGCAATTGATAGTCGACTTTCAATGAAATTTAGTTCTGAAGAACATGTTTTCAACTGACATTATTTGACAGATTTCACTACTGTATAGTGTGTACTGTATATATATACAGAGAGAGAGAGAGAGCTAGATGTAAAAATATGTGTATATAATTATATTTATATTGATTCATAGACAGGCCGTGTGTTGAAACTCAACCTCGTTTTTTTTCATACACATTTTGCCAAGGCCATAAAGCCAACTGCTATGCATTACGCAGCGGTGATGGATAGCTGTGGAAAGGCCGGCCCCCTTTGATTTGGGTTTCTCATAATTTCCCAATCTGTTAAAATTGCCATTTGGGGGTATACACCATTTTCGGACAAACCCACTTCTTGTTGTTTATTTGAGTGGTCATGTCACGTAGATAGTTTTCTGTCTCCTTGCTGTTGATGTCCTTGAGCTTGTTCGCAAAACTAAGCCTTAAATGCACGCGCAAAATTCCAAGCTACTCAAGGTGCTTTCACTACGAGATAGTGCGCTCGTTCGCGAATTATGGGATGGTATGGGCGGTAGGTGCTGTATGGGTCAATATTTGAGCATGTACCATCCAAAACCATCTAATTCATTCCAATTTTAGGGGTTTATGTTCAACTAAAATCGGTGACCTAATTTTAGTCTGGCCCATACCATTTCAATACTTGGAACGACCCCCCAAAACACAAAGTTGAAGGGAAACCAATGGTGTACCCAGAGTTGGACATGCAGCAAGGCTGGTGAAGCCAAGCGCGCAGAAAGGCCGCAGCGGATAGCGGATTCCGCAGGAATACGAAATACTATTCTTATCTATTCTTTGCGGATACGGATATTTCAGATTCAGAGATTCTTTATTTGGCATATGTGAGATATGTGAGATATACTCGTGATTTGTGGGCTGGAGAGGAGTTTGCCTTAGCAATTGCCAGAGCCTATTGCTGATCCACCGCTGTGGCCTTCCTCATTTCTTCACTGTTTACCCTCTGGTAATGACTAACAGTTTGCTATTGAAAATGGCCATAGAAATAGTGGATTTACCCATTAAAAATGGTGATTTTCCAGTTCGTTATGTTAGTTTACCAGAGGGTAAAACTGAGGTGGTTTGGTGCGATGAAGAAAAACTTCGTTGACCCAAACACAGTGCCGGATCCCAGCCTAAGGACAGTCACGGGATTTTTTGGTCTGCGGTCCACGAAAAAAGACCTGGTGCCTTTTCACAGAAACCCAACAATTATCATTTCAGTGGGAAAGATGATGATATTCCAGTGGAATTTTGTGTACCCCATTTTGAGACTGAAACCCGAATCTCTTTGATTCAACATACCTCAACTCGAGCTGGCAGGTATGCTACAATGTGATCATCAATGCCCATGCCAGGACCCACCAGAAAAGCTGGTTGCTCTGACTCGATGAGATTCGATGAGAGCTGAATGCAAATGGTATTCTTCAACAGACCAGAGTTTATGCTGACAGGCAGCAAGAGGTCTTACTGCTTAAATTTGACTTCAAAGTAGGCGCAATCATTAACCGTTTCAATACATGGCTTCTGCTTACCGCGCTCAGTTTGTTTCATTCATCCCAGCACCATCCCCAAGGATGCTAAAGTATCTAGAGTTGGTTTCGCATATTTCGCTGACACCTCCCTTTGTCCCCTTTAAAACATTTTGGCATATGTTATGTTTTTCAATGTCTTTCCATGTTTTCCATGACACAGGCAAGGGGATCCCGCTGGGGCTTCCAAGTGGTTTCAACGCATGCGACAAGCCAAGCTCATCGACATTGCCTGGCACCAAGAGATCATATGGTGACTCCTGGGATCACCCACCGAATCGTGGATGGATTCACCTGTATAATTCATATATTAACATTATTAACATACGTATATTATACATAAGTATAGATAATATAAGTATACAATAGTATACAGTATACATCATATTTATTAATTTATCATAATATATCTATATATATTTATATATGTTAGGGATATATGTATATATGGGACATTATATATATAATACATGGGAATCTCTAGTCAGGGGTTGTAAGCCAGTTCCGACCACTGGCATGCTCACCGAAATCGCCCAGGTCGCCTACAATTCGCTGCTTCACAGCCTTCGCCAGTGTGGCACGCTGGGGACCATGACCCAGCCTTCCATGGTGCAGGCGCAGCCGATGCGTTGGATCAACGTCGGCTATGGTCTGTGGCCATCATATCGATGACATTGTAGAATTGTGAGATAGTAATTGTCAAATCTTGTGTGATGAAATCTTGTGAGTGATGATGATTGATCATATGATGGGTTACTACAATAGGGCTACCCCTATATCATCATAAATCATCCATATGTTTGATCATTTTAGTAGGATTGTCCCTTATAAACCATGCACTTTGAGGATCCTCCATTGATGAAAACCTCCATTTATAAGCCGCATGATGGAGCCAGGAAGCTGAAAAACTCTTCCGGGAATTGAGGCCTGAGAAGCTGTTGCTTGAGCTGCACAAATGGGATTTAAATCCATGTACAAATGGGATAAGCCACAAAATGGGGATTTACTCACCAGGGTTATGAAAATCACTTACCAAATGGTGTGATCCTCCAGGTAATAATCTTTGCTGTCACATGGATCGTCTTGTTCGAGGTCAAGTTTGTATTGATGGCAGGTGTAAAATGGCAGATCACCAGGGATAGTGGACCTGTTTCAGCTCAGGATTTCAAACAACCTCAGATTTCCAGAGATGGAATGGAAAGGTCCCGGTTTCTCAAAAGATGAAATTAAAGAACCCCTTCACATGTGTTCAAAGAAATCCATCGAAATCTATCGAAATCCCCATTTTGCAGCGACTTTACTGATTGGTTTCGATGCTCACATTAGCAGCAGAAATAGACACAAAAGTACTTTCCGAGACTGGCAGGTGAATTTTGCCAGTGTTTGCAGCTTAAAATCGTGAGAGAATCAGTTGAACCAAGAACCAAAACCTGCAGAAATCTTAGGGTTTGAAAAATATACGAGCTTTTCCGACAAAACCCCAGGTATTTTCACCCATTCTGAAAGTACGGGTTAGGTACGGGTTAAGTACGGGTTAGGTACAGGTTAAGTACGGGTTAGGTACGGGTTAGATTGGGTTAAGTACGGGTATGGGTTAGGTACGGGTTTGCTATGGGTTCAAAATCAATACCCGAGGTCTTCAAACGAAAACCGAGGTTCTCTTATTTTTTTTCCGAAATACTTCAGGTTCATGCGTTAACCAGAGGAATTCTGAGGGTTTTGGTTCTCCAGGTATATTATGGTATATTTATATAATTTCATTAGATTTCATATAATATCATTTCAATACATGTCATTTATATTCATTTATAATCATTTATAGTATCTATATCTTCCCCCATTCTTGGCAGTTTCAATCCCAGAGTTTCGCCAATTTCGCCATGGCTAGGCTGGAAGACTTAGCTCCAACAGCTGTGACCTTGGACCTCTTGGCATCCATCGTTGGCGATGCCAGGAGGTACAGAGATCACCGGGAAGAGATGTGACTCTCTGGAGCAATGCGTGGATTTGGATTCTCAGATTTCTATCGATTTCTGGGAACAGTATAGATTTATGGGAACAGTATAGATTTCTGGGAACAGTATAGAACAGTCATTACATGTCATTACTTGGTTTGAGATGCACACTGAGTGTGTGAACAAGCTGACACACTGACATTCGCTGTTGTCAGACGGTGTCCAGTTTCTGATGATGCTCAGAATGTAAAATAATGTAAGCCACTTTTAAGCAGTCAAGTATGTCATGTCGTTATGGGTAGTCAAACAAGAAATATATACAGTTCTACAGCTGTTCATCATTTTTTGCCAACAATGATCCATTTGTTTGAATTGTTTGGTATGACTTTCAGGTAAGAACACTTCAGAACATATCAAATATATTCAAATATACAGAAACTGCATTGATGCGCAGCTCTTTGATCAGTAACTCATTCTGTTTGAGAACCGGCTCCAGGGATCAGTTGTGCGAAGAATTGGATGTGGACGTAGAAGAGGCGACCCCTGGTGATGGTCATGAAAAAATCGCACATTCACTTGGATGATTTCCCATGGAACCCTCCATTTCTATCTAGTTCTTGCGAATTTGTTGGAACATCCCCCATTTAGTTTGATGATTTCCCATTGAAGGATCATTCAAATTTAGGGCGGGGATTTTGAAGCTAGCCATTTGATGATGGTTGATGACACCGGTAAGCTGTGCATTCATTTGACAAGGTACTGGTTCGCAAACAAAAGCACTGGTCAACGATGGTAAACGTCTTTGCGGAGATGTCTTACGTTTCGCAACAAGCAACTTTTTGTATATGGCTATGATTGCTCACCACAATCGGTACAGCGCGAGCGTTATATAAGAATGTTGGTTGCCGATGGCCAGGGTCCCTCAATTTCTTATCGGAAAGGCCCCATGTATGTCAGTGTATATGTACAGAAATCGGTCGAGGGTCCCTTAATTTCTTTGCAATTTCTTAATGTAGTATTTCACAAGCAGTCAGATTTGAAGATGTAAGAGAGGGGTTGCCTTTGCGCAGCTCCTCTCGTGAGTTTGACTCCGCCATCCTTGCGCCACTTCCCAGTGGCTCCTGGGCGCAAAGGAACAGTTACCCAGTCTCCTCTGCAGAAAGCTCTTACCAACCCTTACATGATTAAGAAAATGAGGGGCTGGATTTCT
>Ga0126342_10013289_pt1 | contig 14605 bp, 13 predicted proteins | sample Cyp1metagenome_FD_92528 | JGI IMG/M metagenome (GOLD analysis project Ga0126342, IMG submission 92528) | Coral microbial communities from Lord Howe Island, Old Settlement Bay, Australia - Cyphastrea 1 metagenome | ecosystem: Host-associated > Invertebrates > Cnidaria > Coral ... | reverse complement strand
TTATTCTTTTGTGATGTATTGTTATGTGATGTCAAGTCTCACACCGCCCTTCATCAATGTCAAGTCTCACAATTCTATTTGTCCGTAACACGGAAGTATTGCTTCCCAACTTCCTTTGATTATTATATATATACATATACGTGTGTATTGAGTCTTGTGTGAAACTGTAAAGGCGCAGATATCTTGGGAGGATAATGATGCCCAGTTGACTGCGCCAGGCAATAGCCGCCCAATGCCTCCAACTTCCCTACACACATTGGGTGAGATTTTTTACCATCTTGGTCTCCTCACCAAACAAAAATTGGAGGTTCAAGCCTCTAAAATTAAACAAAAATGAGAGTTTCAAGTTTCAAGCCTCGAAATCTTCCCATATCTTCCCCTCATCCCATGGATTCCCATGGTGAAAAACCGTTCTGGTCTCCTTGTTCTTCCAGAAGTAGCCTGTAAACGCCATCTCAGGAAGCACCAGGAGATGCAGCCTCAGCCAGCTGGATTGGTTTGGGGAAAATCTACAGGAAACCCTGGTCTTTACCATTAAAAATGGGGAGATTGTAGATTTTCTAAATTATAATTCTAGACTTTTTTGGGTGAAAATGGGACTCAGCCAAATCTGGGTTTTCGAGCTCTCAAATGGGATCCTCTGCATTATCCCAAGCCAAGCGGCCCTTTCAAGTCTGCTCTATGGCGCTCCAAAATGCAACCTGCAGACCAACTGCATTCGCATCCCCCCTTGAAAAAAAATGGCGAGTTCAACCAATTGGATCCAATTGGACCAATCCCAACAATATGAGCTGAATTCAGATCATCACCGGTGGAGATGGAAGAGGTACTAAATAAAGAATTGAAACCACAAAGCAGAAACTTCTATCTCACTATTCAGGCGACTTTTTTTTATGAGAATCTGCTGTGTAAAGGAGCTGAGATTGGATTCCCTGTCCAACTTTCGGTCGGACCTCTGGAAAGTTGAGGCGCTACAGTATCCTTCTCTTCACATCCAAAAAAAGAATAGGATTTCATTTGTGAATGTTCATACAAATATATATATATATATACTGTATATATATATATACTGTATATATATACATATATGTATATATATATATATACATATGTATATATATATATATATGTATAGAATGGGTGTGTATGAATGGTTCCGCAGTTCTTTACCAAAGGGTGATCCAACTGAAAATCTTCACCTTCCCTTCAGTTCAAGTAACGTGCCCGATGCTGGTTTTCAGCCACTCGGCCATGAATCCTTGGGTCGGGCTGGGGTCTTGGGTACATGGGGAGTTCACCAGCAAAAATAGGTGGATTGGTGGATTTCGCAAGCTAAATCTTATGCTTCAACCAGCGAAATGTTGCATTTGACCAGCTAACATGGTGATGTCACCCACTCAAACTGGCATTCTGATCTCATTCCACCAACCAAAATGATGATTCGATCAAAACAAAATGAGGATTTCACCAACCAAAATGGCTTCCAGTGTATGGATGGAATTCATTTTGAAACCCTAACGGATGAAGGGAATGCTAGGTCGATGGTCAACCTTTTTGACCATTTCGAGATACATCACTAGCATTCCCCCTGGACTCATCTGTTAGCCCTGAAATAATCAGAATGATATTCTATGATATTCTATAGATTCCAATGCTGCCCTATGTGTCTGCATTGAAGTTGACTTCCGACACCGTGGACACCTGGCCTGTGCCAAAAATTCATCCAAGAATCGGATTCAACTGTAAACATGCTACCTTCAGGCCAGGCATGGAATGCATGGAATCGCATCCGAATCTGAAATCGGCCAAGTCTGACGTGTTTGTTTTACGTCCCGGTGGCTTGTGGCTGGTTGCTATAATAAATCCTAGTGGTTCAGTGCAGTTCCTGTGCTTCTCTGGTGAGTTGCTGCAAACCCAGAAACAGCCGCAGAATGACATGACCACCCCGGGACAGTGGCCATGGTTGATATAGACACCATAACAAGTGTCAAATGTCAAAATTCTTACGGCACCAGCCAGTTCTCTCAGTGTTCCTACTGAGCAGTGCGGTTCCTGTGGATCGAATTCTCGTTTAGTGAGTTTATATGCCAATGTTTTGTCATCTGCACAATTCGTGGTTCATGTCAAGATGCTATCCGATTCAAACCCCCAACAGTTGAACACATCATAACTGCTCGAGAGAGGTTCAGTGACCCAATTATGTATATAATTGTGTATATATATATATATACACATATCCAAACTTGTTTTCCCAATTTGTATGAGCACTGTTTTGTTGAAAAACTGAATAACCAACGAAACACACACGAGGTGGTCAAAAATCCGCTCCAAATCATGCAAAATAAGTTAAAATCCTTCAAAATTATGCAAAATCATGTGAAATCACTCAAAATTATTCAAAATCATGTGAAATCCTTCAAAATTGTGCAAAATCATGTGAAATCACTCAAGCAAAATCATGTGAGATCACTCAGAAACTGTGCAAAATCCACACCAAAATCCACAGCCCATGATTTTCAAAGCGATCTCCGTCCAAATCCAGGCCGCCTGATGGCTGTGTCCAATGATGTCAAAGTAGCCAGGCCAACGACCTGTTTTTTTTGGTGAAAATGGTGGAGTTAACCATCAAAAATGAACGTTTTACATGGTTTTACATGGTTTTACATGGTTTTACATGGTTTTACATGGTTTTACATGGTTTTATTGGGTTCTACGGGTGTTTTGGATGGGATATGACCAACAAATAATTCGGAGTATTATGATTTCACCAGCCAAGTTGGGATATCATGGGATTTTATCAACCAAGAAATGGTGTTCTTAGATAAAAAAAAACTCGGCCTTTTGATTGGTGAAGAATAACGCGGCTTTACCATCAAAAATGATTATTTATGGGATTCAACGGGTAATGGGCGGCTATCATAGGGGATATCCTAGCGGATGTGGGAATGTCATGGGGATCTTTCTCGCGACCATATATTGCCTACTTTTTCAGATGCGTGATTTTAATATCATTTATATACATATACATAACCATATACACATATACACATTTACACATGTACATATATATATATAGTACACATATACACATATTACACATATACACACATACACATATACACAGATACACGCATACACATATACCCATATACGTATAAGTATACGTACACGTATAGGTATATATATATATATATATACGTATGCGTATATGTATACATAACAGAACATTGTAAGATAACACTGTAACATAATGTAACTGAACGTAACATAACATTGCATTACATTACATTACGTTACATTAGATACAGACATATAAGTGTGTGTGTGTGTCTGTGTTTATGTGTATATAATATACATATATACATATATGCGATTCGCCATATCTATCTATGTATATATATAATATGATTATTATTATTGTTATTATTGTTATTATTATTGCTATTAATTATTATTATATATACGTATATAATAATATATATATATAATAATATATATATATATATGTGATTTGCCAGAGTGACCCTCTGGCAATCTATAATATGGCAATGGAAAACCCGCCGTTTTTGGAAGATCGTCTAACAAATATGTGATGTTCCATAATTAGTCACATGAGATATCCGAATGGTCAATAATATCCATGATATCCATGATATCCATGATATCCATGATATCCATGATATTGAATATGATTGAATATGATTGAATCACATCTGAAGTTAAAGTTGGAACTCATCTGCCAAGCTTCGCAAGTGCCCTGGGTCTCCACACATTCAGGCCATCGACTCACATAGAAAATTGCCCTCAGCTGGAGACGTCGTCTTCCAGGCTGCTTTCAAACACTTTACCCTCTGGTTATGTCAAAATAGCTATTGAACATCACCATTTTTAATGGGAAAATCCACTATTAATGGTCATTTTCAATAGCTATTTTGACATAACCAGAGGGTAAATCCATCAGCGAGTTGTGGAGTTGTGGATGTTCCCCAAACGATATAGGCTGGACACCAAGAAATTCAGTCCCAGACTTTGGAGAAAAGAATCACAGCGGCGATAGCGCGTCAGCCGTGTTCAAAAGATGTTTAAAGAAAAACCGAAAAACCGATCATTTTGATTCTGAATTACTATAGATTACTATAGTATTCTTTATCTTGACCTAGAGAAACAAAAAGGTTTTGATCCAAACAGCTCGTGGAAAAGGTATGAAAAGGTTTCCTTGCATTCGTTCCTCATAACCATCACCCAAAAAAATGGGAATGATATCAGGACCCCTGCCTTTTAGCCCGAGTTTTTTTTTCCATGTCTTTCAGGGTTGTTCCCAACATCCCAGATACAAGCAACACAAGGGTTGGAGCAGCCCTGGCCTATGGTGAAACATCCCAGAAGCATCTTGAGATCCACACCCCAGGCCGTAGAAGCCGAACATCTGGAGGAGGTAGGGTAGCACACAGGACATCTCCTGTGAATGGGGCATTAACATGCTTTAACCCTCAATTCTTTTTGGGGGATGAACATGTTCAAAACTCATAAAAATGGAATATCACTCACCATCAAAAAGTGGAGATTTCACCGGCAAGTTACATGGTGATTTGACCATGGAAAATTGTAGGATTTCACCAGGGAAAAAACTGGGGATTTGACATGGGAACTTCGATATTAGTTGGTAATATTAGAATATTTAACATGATTTTAAAAAATGAAACATGTTGATTTTACAGAAGAAAAAATTATGGATGCCACGGATATAAATTGCACCAGCACCACCACCTAAAGACTGGCACATATGCACGCTGATCAGGTTCTAGACGTGGTTTCATGTCTCGACGCAAGCGTGGCACAAAGGGGTCTCTCAGCAACGTAAGGGCCCAAAATCTCGAGAGCCAAATCAAAAGTTTTTCCCCCAACAAATACACAGTAAGAAGCAATCTATATATTATTATATATGTGGTATGTTTTTGTATAATACAGATGTACGTACGTGCCGTTCCTTTTCCTCAAGAGCGGCCAGGCATTCAATGCATATTGATGTGTGTACATGTTTTACTGCTAGGGTTTCTCAGCGGGATCTTGTGCGGAAGTGCACTTCCGGTGCTGTACTTTTTGAACCGCATCGCTTCTTGAAAGACAAGCCGGTTCGCTTCAGCCCAAGACGTAGAAATCTTTGTCTCCGAGACAGGCGTGACATTTCCTACTGAAACAGCCCCCAATCATAGTGGGGCGCCCACACCAGGTGATGATGAAGATCTTTGAATTTGAGAATCCCCTGTTTGAGTAGGACATGTAGACATGTACCAACGGCACCAAACACAGATTCATGGCAGAAAGGTCGGACTTGCATCGGTAAAATAGACCCAATGGGATTGGAGGTGAACCTGCCAAACCTTGCCATTGTTGTCAAAGAAAACAACAGAAAAAACCACTCAGCCACTTCGGACGGCGAGAAATGAGCTCTCGGAGCTTCGAGTCTTCCGAAACGGGTCTCTCAGTTTCCGGGAGCCTGCGCCATGGTGGTGATGTTTCTTTGGTGAAGGGACTAATTTTCTTCCAACAACAGCTGTTTGAAGTGCTTCCACTCCGGAAAAAATCTACGAAAGTCAATTGATGATCGTTCCAGCTATATCCAACTACCAAAAGTTCCAAAAGCTATGCAAAATGACACCCTTCGGCAACATGGCTGGGAAATACCCCTACATGGCCAAGGCATTGGGCCGGTGTCGCCACTGGCTACACATCACCTACGGTCAGTTCACCCACAGGATACATACCAAACTTTTCATGGGCAAAGTAGCTAGTAAATGGGACTGGAATGGTCTTAAAGCCTGCAATGATTCTCTTATGGTGAGGTCGGCTAGAAAACCCCCGACCATCCCAGAGAAACTCAAATTCAAGACGCTAAGTGCGCGCCAAAATGTAGGTCATGATGAGCAAAACAGCTTTCCAATTTTGGGGAGATATCTCCAAGTCTCAGTCTTTGCGGGGCGAAAATATCAATTTTGTTGAGAAAAAAACAAGTGAAAACAAAACAAGAAAATTGAATCTTGCACTCTCCAATCTTCACCCATTGATCATGTTCGAAGTTTTAAATCATGGACCTGATCACATGTTGCATTGAAAACAACATCATCCTCGAAGCTCAAAAGTCGAAAATTTAAAACCACTCTCCACCTCAAAGTTAACAATTGAAACCATGTTTGGAACTTAGAGGATGGCAGTCATGGGACTGGTTCAGAACTATGAGTTACTATGAATTCCCCAAGAAGATCGGTTCAGATCCCAAAAATGACCAGCAGCCTTTGCTGAAGCCTGGCACCCTGAAGCTCTCAATGACCTGCCGTCGAGCTAGAAAGCCCTAGCTTTTTTCAGTCTTGTATATATGATATATATATACACACATGATATAGCATAGCATAGCCAAGGATAGAATAGGATAGGATAGGATAGGATAGGATTAGACAGACAGACAGACAGACAGACAGACAGATAGATAGATAGGTAGATACACAAATCCCCATGTATGTATGCACACACACACACCAACAATCAAGTGCGAAACCAGGCTTCTTGAGCAGCTAAACATCCACTAAGTTTGGGAGCTCGTCAAAATAAGATGACCGAGGGGAAAACCTCGCTCACACTCAATCGGCTGACGAAATTGCAGTTTTTATACACATCCTGGTTGGTAGACTAAGCAGTTTGACCAGTTTGACCATCTATCTCCAGGACTAGAATTGATGTTTCTCCTCTTCGCTCGGAGGCGCCCTGTCCATTGCTGAAATCTATCCTAGCTATGTAGGAGCTGCTCGCAAGATATCGGTATATATATATATATGTATATTTATATGATATACAAATATGCAGTTTTATATCCCATATACTTTAAGTTCATAGGTAAAATGAACATGACATGGATTCCCTGGCTGCATTTTGAAGATCTTCCTGCAACATTGACTCACTGATGTCCATCCCCAGCTGGTACCCAACATCTGATGGTAGTACCTCATATCATATGGGGGTTTCCATAAATGAGGGATCCCCAATAGCTGCAGCTGCATATCATGGACAATCCCAACAAAAAATTGATGATTTGTAGGTACCCCCATGACTTAGGAAACCCCCGTATTTCTACTTCGCAAGAGGTCGTTGTAATATATGTGAAGCTTCATTGTGTAACTAAGATTCCTTATTCGAATAATTAGCTGGTAAATGGATGTTGATCCCCCTAACAAATTGTACCTAAGGCATTGATCCATAGCCATATAGAATCATCCTGAAGTAGAATGTGTTTTTTCCATGAAAACATTCCCGTTTTAGTGAGATTTCTGTGGAATGTCCACGGTCTACTCCCGGATGATCATAGATGGATATCAATACTGTCAGTCGCCAGACTCTCCTCTTCCACAACGCCTCTTGATGCGCTGCCAGCTTCCCCTCTAGGCTCTCCCTGGAAACTCACCATCAACGACTGGGATTCAGCATCGAAAATTGCGAACCATCAAACACGGGTTTTTTACGATGAACATTGGCATTTTGCCATGAAAAATGTTGGGATTGTTACAAGATCTGTCGAAAAAAACAAGTACCACAAAATCCAGCAGTGCATCATCATTTTCCAACTTGAAATAGCCACACTTGGGTATACCTTGGACAGCGACAAACTCAAGTGGGTGCACTGCCTAAATCAACCACAGAGCCGGAAAACCCTCATGTTCATTCATTTTCACAATTAAAATCATCTAGACATGGGTCAAGATTACGTACCAGTACTCCAAAATTGGATGGTCACTAAAAAATGATCCAAACCGTTTAAACCTGGGGTCCCTGGGGCCCAAATTTTGACTCATCCCGACAAAGGTGAAAATAATCCAATCACGGTCCACTTCCACGGTTGCTTTGGGTCAAGGAAGGTGCCATGGTACTCGACTCTGGTCGTGATTTTTCGCTCAGTTCATGATCAGCCCCAAGAAAATGTGACATTATGGGCATGATGGGTATGAGTCCAATTAAAGCAAAACATGTCTGGCCCTCCGAAGCATACATGTTGATCCCTTCTTTGGTGCTAAACCAAACGATCTTAAGTGGAAACCAATTTGACCATGGTCCATGTGCTTTGTGGCACAAAAAAATCCATGCGATTGACCCGCACCTGTCGTTCTCGAGCTGCTGACATAACTTCTCCAATTCCTCTGCGGCACGGCAATCACCCAACATCTACAGGTCTCCAGTGTCCATCTTCATATGGGACGTGGTTGTTCCGACCTCCAAATCATCCAATTTTGCGGCTTGAGATGGCCTAATTCACCATCTGTGAAACTCCGACTTGTTAAAATCCCATGAGGTCGCCATCTCCTCATTGGAAAGATCATTGAAGTCCACTCCTTCCTCAGGGAGACGCTGCAGCTCTTGGGCTGAAGTGAGAGTTGTCCCAAAAATTTCAGGGATCAAATGCACGGAAAAAGCGAGCGTCCAGAATGAAAATCTGTGGAAAATGTGTTCTCGAAGTGTCTCGGCCCAATTTACAACTTCAATGCGCCCATCGAGAAAGGTAACATGCAAAAATATTGCGTCTGGGTCTACAGTACGTATTGACATAGTGGATCCCAAATCGTCCAAAAATGTTATATTTTGTTGCTTTAATCGAAGGAAGTTTAGAAGTCAAACTTCCGACAATATATGGACAGATGGAAAAGCAGAGGTGGGAAGAGTCAGAGAAGAGAAGAGCAGAAGAGAGAAGATCAGAGAAGAGAAAGATGCGGGTGCGAGAAAAGGTAATAAAGTCGCGAAACACTATGTTTTCCAATGATTTGTGGCTTCGGAGGGTCGAAAAGTAGGCGCGCTAAAGCGGCGGGTGCGGAGCCATATGGTCAGATGAGAAATGAAAAGTTGCACGCCATGGTGGCGCGAAGCTCCTTTGCAAGTGAAAAAGCTAAAAACACCTCACGTTCGGAGCACTTTTGGAAGTTGAGATGTTGAAAAGTGCACGCCGTTGTGGCACAAAGCACATGTTGAAGTAAAATGTACAAAACACGCCATGCTCGGAGCACTTTTGTAAGTTGAGATGATGAAAAAGTGCACGCCGTTGTGGCGCGAAGAACATTTCCAAGTCAAATGCACAAAACACACACCATGCTCGGACCACTTTTGGAAGTTGAGATGTCAAAAAAGTGCACGCCGTTGCGGCGCGAAGCACGTTTCCAAGTCAAAAGTGCAAGAAATGAGGGGTACGGAACACTTTTGGACGTTCAGATGTCGTTGCATGTGGCAGGCGCAAGGGACTGTGCACCTTGTCAAAAGTGAGCACAACGTGGAGTTTTGTAGCAGTCTCAACCACAACCACCACTACACACACCCCACTCCTCTCCGCTCCACTCCGCCCCACTACACTACAACTACAAGTACGACTACGACTACGACTGCATCTACAACTACAACTACACTACATCACACTACACTACACTAATTACATTACACTACACTAATTACATTGCACTACACTACAATACACTACACTACACTACACTTTACTGCACTCAACTACACTACAACTACAATTACAATTACAACCACAACTACAACTACACTACATAACACTACACTACACTACACTACACGACACGACACTACACTACACTAATTACATTACACGACACTACACTACACCACACTACACCACACCACGCCACAGTACACTACACTACACTAACTACAACTACAGCTACGACTACAACTACGCTACTGTACACTACACTACTCCAGACTACACTACTACACCATCCTACATTACATTACACTACACTCATTACACCACCACAAATGCAACTGCAACTACACTAGACTAATTACACTACACCACAACTACAACTCAACTACACTACCACTACAACTACAGCTGCACTACACCACACTACACAGCAGTTGTGGGTGAGGTGACCGACCAAGTGACCATTGCAACCACTGTAACCACTCCAAAAAACACAACTCCAACCACCTTTCAGTCCATCAGTGGATTCGCTCTGCCATTCGTGATTCACAACAACCAAGCTCTCCTATAGGTTTCCTATTCTGAAACTTCCGCCACCGCCTTGTGCGGTACTACTGGTATGTGTTCATCGGAAAACCAATGGGTTTGGGGTAGAGGAACACCCAAAAATTACCGGGCATCAGTCAGTACTAATTATAAACTTAGGACCCAAGAACAATGGATGGTTCAAGAAATGACCAACCTCAACTTGCTTTGGGTTTCGGCAAAATCCTGATGAAAAGGGGAAGTGCCAAACTGGGAGGGAAAGGACAGCAGGAAAGAATCAAAAGAGGAAGGGAAAATTCCTTTTTTGGGGGTCGGGTCCCACGAAGACCCGCTCTAAAACGTTCAGGAACTGCATGCAGCTCTTGTCTTTGGCTGTGTACCCTCCAGTAAATCAACAATTTGTGGATATAAATATATATACAGTATATATATATACATATATATATATGTAAAAACCAACCATGTTATGGGAAAAAAATGAGACATCATGGGAAATACGAGCAGTACATCAACATAGATATGGAAAAGCCGTCAGAAATGTCGACCATGTTCGGACTGGAAAAAGCCCATGGTCCAAGGCACAGGGATGTCACCCTCCGTCATGAAGGTCTGCGAGGCCTTGGCAAAGAATCCCACTCCAATCGAATGAGACACCAAGCGTGGTGATAACTGCTGACTCCAACGGAATTTACCCATAGATAGTGCAGATAGTGGTAAAAGATGGTAAAAGTACATGCTTTGTGGGTAAATTGTGTATGTGTAGTCGACAAGGTCACTGGTTGATCATCTAACCAAATCTAACCATGCTGGAAAATGCACAGTTGTTGTCCATTGCCGTGGATGATTTCCTCATGAATCGCCAGGATTCTTTGAATCACCTTGGCGGAATTTGCTCAAGGATAGATGGAACGTCATTGGTTCCACCTCTTTTCTGGCTTTCAATGAATGATTTCAACTTCCTGGCAAAGTATGATAAGCAGCTGGAGCAGCCTCTGAAAGTTGCGGTTGTATTCAGCATGGCCAATGATATTCAACAAAAATGATCTGGATAGTATACTCCCCCCCATTTTATTTACTGTATTATGTTTGAAGCAAAGTAACCTACCAAATCAAGCAAGGTTTATCCAAAATATCCGTGTGTTGAAAAATGGTGGTATCATGTCTCCCGCAAATCGTACGATTTATGCATAATCATTCTTCCCGTTGAAATAACAACTTTTGGGTATACTCCATTTCTGGAGGAACCCACAAACCGAATTACTGGCTTCCTTCCTTCAACTCAGCCCTGCCTCATGAAATTTGCTGGTCCATTCTGTGCTGGTGCTGGCAACACTCCCTTAACGGAAACCCACAGCGCTGAGATAGGTATGGGTCAAAAATGGGCACCAATTGGCCTACAAGAGCTGTCATTTTGTAGTATTAAATCATTCATGTGTAGATCCATTCTTGGGGTCAATAGTTTGATATGTACCCTCGTCATGTGCGAGGAAAAAAGAACATAACAATGAAAAGAATCTATATACTAAGTTCCTGGGAATCATTCTGCGGGGTGAGTAGCAAGAAGTTGAGGAGCCAAAAGAAACAACAAGGTCAAGTTTAGCTTCAGGAATGCCAAATCTCTTGCTCCAGCTATGACACCCACAGATGGGACTCCAGTAGAAACCGAACGTCTTGATGGGATTTGAAGTACGATAAACTAAAAAACAGTGACTTCGACCTCCGTGATGCAATCATAATGTCTGGATTCTAGGCGTAAGTCAAAGACCCTTTGGCAGGGTGGTATCCTTTTTATGTGAATGGATATGTTGGGACTTTACTAAGGGTATATCACATCATATCCTGGTTGTGACGGATGACACGCCCTTAAAGCCTTACTCACCAGCTTATTACTTCAGTGAAGAATCCCAGATGATACAAGTTGTATCTCAAAATTTCACGGGCTACTTGGATTTGCTTCAGGGCCTAAACAATCATAAACAATCCCCAGATGCCCCACATGGATCCACATGGTGGATTAACCATTTGGAAAATCCGAAATCCTCATCAATCCCCATGCAGGACCCATCGGGCCAACCCGACCATGTTCCGTAGCCATGGCATCTGCACGCCCGGCCTCAACTTGGACATGGAATGTATGGATTAATGACACAGAGATTGGGAATTTGCGAGCACTTACCACCAATATGGGCTTGAAGCTAGGAACTTTGATTTTAACCACCCAAAAAAGCGAGACACCTGGGGGATTTGTTGATCATGCAACCAAATGCTCTGGCTATGGGTCAAGTCACCGGATCAGTACCCTTCGTTCACAACTTAGCCTGGATTTATGGATGTTCATCTGTTCATCCCTACTATGCTGTTGCAGGTTTTGGCACATCCCCACTGTGAGATGACTAAATGTGCCCTTCAGAGGGTGCTTTGTCCACGCAGAATGCGATTTTCCTGCTGATCTTGGAAGTTCTACCCATACAATGGAGGATTGTGACGGATTATGTACCTATTCAAAATATTGTGGATGGAAGAAATCCTGCACCAGTTGATAGATTATTTATCCATATTTATCCCATGTTAATCACATTATTTATAGTGTTTCATTTGACCTATAGTTACCAACTGGTGCAGGCTTTTTGTCCATCCAAAATAGCTTTCTAATTGGCTAGCCATATCGTAACGGTGCATTTGAGGATTCCCTTCCACCCTTTTCCGCCCTGCCGCCAGGACGCTCTAAAGCAGGATCGTCCCACCTGACAGTGGAAGTCACTTGGCATCCCATGAGGTTTGATGTTTCTGCTGACTGCTGAACCCGAGAGCCAGTTTCTGCTGAACTTCACCCTGAACGAAAATGCGACATCTGGCGATCTCTGGCGATCTCCGAAGATGCTTCGGCATTGCTTCTCTTTGAAATGGCCTAGACATGCCTAGACTTGATCCGACGGGGGATAACCATCTCTGCCATTGGAGGACTTGGCTGCAGGGATGGTCATCCACCCCAAATGTTCAAGACTTGGGCACCAAACACAATCCGTGCCTTATCTGGTTTAAGGAACAAGTTTTTGATCCTTCAACCCGGATCTATCCCAAAAAGCGATGATATAATGATATCTACTCTTTACACTTATTCACAATCGCCATCTAAATGGAAACATTCAAAGGGAAACATGTTTTAATCCTTTGGCAGGAGCCCCACCCCTGGGCCCGCACACCACAGGTGGCTCCGCCCCTGTTCCTGGGCATAATGGGTGTGTCTGAAAAGAGGATGCCCCAAAGAATCCCATGGTTCATCATCATTGTTCCAATTGAAATGGCCATTTTTTATGGCCAAAACCCCCCCTTTTTTGGGACAAACCAATCTTTTGGCTAGGTATGGCTAGGTCCCATGCACCTGTTGATTGGCCAACTCCCTATTTTTGTTTAGCTCATCACCCGCTGATCTTGCCCAGTCACTGCTTGACGATGGCGCGCTACTCTTTGGCCAGGTACGTCGACTGGAGCAGCTGGGAGAAAGCCATTTTTGTCAATCTGGGAGCTAGAAAAGCTGGGGTTGGTGAAGTAGATCATCGGAAAGTAGATAAATAAATTCTATAATATTGAGATTCATTATACTAATCAATTATATAATATTCAAACATTAATCGATCATCAACCAATTTGAAGATGGAGATTTACCTATTTGTTGAAGATGTCTCTGACAATGAAACTGGATCAAAGTGGCAGGATATCTGTGGGGCAAATGGTCTGGTACTCAAAATCATCAATTTTGGGTGTCCATTGGCCCCCTATGCACTGCAAAATCTGACTGCTCCACGTCTGTGTCCGAGAATGAAGAAGCGCATCCTCCATTTTAGGTTGGTTTCACTGTATTTGAGACACTTGCAAAAGGGGAACCGCCAACATTCCGCAGGAACCATCATGAAAAAAACTGCCTCCCCCACCAGCCTAGATTGGATGCCCACTCCGCGGCTGGCCTCACCATCTGGGATTGAGAGAATGCCATAAACCTGCAATTGGTGATTTTTTATACAACCCATTGCTGATAAAACTGCGGGTTGCTGTTTGGGTTTGCCCTACTCTCATCATGGGGATGAAACCAACAACAGTGGAAATTATTCTAGCAACCAAGAGAAGTCTGGGATGTGATACACACATATCACATCATATCACCAACGGTCTAGTGCTTGGGGTGGTACCATCCAAGCTAAAAGAAGCACCCATGATGATCGGGCCATGTGGAAGCCAGTTTTTGTCACAGCTGAAGCCACTCCATCCACCCCACATCTCAGGCTAACCACCTAACCAAGCTGAGTCGGAAATCCATCTGAGATATCAGGGCTGTGATGGAAACAAAAAATCCGATAAAAACCATCAAGTACTTGGATGACTTGGATGTTCATCCCAGTCGCGTTTGTTTGGCAACAAACATCTTGTAACCCTCATGCATTGGATATACCATGATATGTACATTCATATACGTTCAACTATATATATATACTATATATATACTATATATATACTATATATATATACTATATATATATATACTATATATATATACTATATATATACAGTATCTATATATATATA
>Ga0126342_10013288_pt1 | contig 14606 bp, 10 predicted proteins | sample Cyp1metagenome_FD_92528 | JGI IMG/M metagenome (GOLD analysis project Ga0126342, IMG submission 92528) | Coral microbial communities from Lord Howe Island, Old Settlement Bay, Australia - Cyphastrea 1 metagenome | ecosystem: Host-associated > Invertebrates > Cnidaria > Coral ... | reverse complement strand
CTTCTCTTTGTCATGTTTCTTGTGGGACGGTTTGGTGGCACCAGCCTGCTCAAGCGATCCGAAGCGATCTGAAACAGCGATTCACCTCGCTCGGCCTCGATCTGTGAGTCATGATGAAGTCGTCGCTGCTCCTTGGTGCTGTCTTCTTCGGAGCTGAAGCAGAGTCCCAGGAGATTCAGAAGCTCTTGGCTTATGCACGTGGCTTGGAAAATACTGGAGAAAGTGGAACATGCAGATCACATGGGAACTTGGAACATTCTGAACATACGAGTCAGAAACACGTAATTACATCGCAATCACTTAATTCATCTTAATTCTACATCTGTCATGACACCCGCAGAACAACTTGTTGGACACGTTACAATTACATTTTTTTTGGGCAGTCTTAAACTGGAAATCAAAACCCCGTGGAGTGCTCCAAAATAAAATCTTGGGGCTTGAGCCCGGAATATTTCTGGGAAATAGTGCTGTTTGAGGTGTTTATGGTGGGTTGGACCCACGGATTCTATTTTCTGGGGAGGCCTTGTGATCAGGATCTCAACAGGTTCTGCTGTTGGATGGGCAAGAGGTTGGGACCCTGTTAATTTTATTTTTTGCCTGTGTCAGTCGCAATAATGTCGATATTTTTGGTATCGACTGTTGTCATCCCAAGAAAAGACTAGTTGACAGCTACTGTAAACATGCAGCAATATCATGCAATATCATATCTGTAATCATGGATTTGCTGGGCAAAACTGTTGTTATACAATCAAACCGTCCCAGCTAACTTGAACCAGTCCCTAGTCCAAAGGCTGGGCACAAGGTTTTTTTCATGCGGATTTCGGTCTTCATGTTTTTCACTGTTATGTTCATGTTCTTTTTCACTTGGATTTTGTGTGTTTCTGCATTTACAAGTTCATGTCGTCAGCCATTTTCATGTTTTTGTCAACTTGTTTTTGGGTTTTCAACTTTTTTTAATATGTTCATGCTGTCAAACAAGTCCGTTGTTCATTTGGTTTCTGGGTTTGTGTTTCCTGTTCATTGTGTGTCCTAGTGTCGCGTTATGCTGTCTTGTGTTTGTTTCCTATTTGTGTTTACAGTTACATTCAAATTGTTTCTTTTGCAAAGTACCGCACCATTTTTCCAAGACATTTGGCTGAGAAGCAAAGCAAGCATTGCTAATGAACAAGATACATGCCATTAAGCCAAGCCACAGGAAAATCCGAATGAAAATCTAAGTGAAAGTCCGTTTAAAGAAAACATCATTTTATGAAAGAAGATGTAAATGAACATGGAAAGCATTTGAAAACAACATAAAACAACATGTATAATAACTTCCCTCAGGTAGAGGCTGCAAGCTTTTCATAACATTGCAAAAATGTTACTGTACCTTCCCAGCCTTCCGCTTTTTCCATTGCTAAAGTGAGGTCAGCTGAATCAGACCTTGGGCTCACTGGCCGGCCACGCCGCGAAGACGCGCCGCTTGCAACAAACCTTGACGCTTGCCCCGATGCCTGAGGGATGCCCAGCAGCATGCGACGGAATCCAATGCGCCTACGATGACTCACAAGCGATCATCAATCGGATGAATGCTGGAAGTGACATGACATGACCATGTCATTTCGAGAAGATGTCGGAACATGTGGGAGCCAAGCTATGATCACTTTCTGCGGTTTGTTGTTCCTTGTTTTCCAGGGCAACACGGCGCCTAGTTCCTTCGACTTTATTGGCAGCACTGAAAAAAGTGAGGTACAACTATACTAGTTAAAGCACGTTTCAGCAATTTATGTGGAATAGTTCTAGTGTCACCTGGTCTGTTCGGCATGATTTGGCAGTGACTTAGAAAATGTGATTCCATATAACTTGTCTTGGAAATCTTGGAACAACTGTCAATTGTTAGTATGATGATTATTATTACTATTCTTATGAGTATTTTTTTCTTTTTTTTTTTTGCGTTATTTTTTCATCTTCCAGGTGAATCTTCCCCCGCCGCATTCCGGCAGGTGACCCCCTGGCCGCCCTTAGCGCCTTTGGCGACTTGCTGGGCAGTGGCTGCCTCCATAGGACAGCCATCACCTGCGCCGCGAGCTCCACGGAATGTGGCAACGTGGCTTTCCAGTCCAGTGCCTCGGCATAGGTTTTTGCCTCGGTAACATGGTCTATGATACCATAAAATATATTGAAATATCCATGATAGAAGGATAGTATCTGTGTGATGTATGATAATACCTGATGGATTTATGATAGTATTCGATGCATTCACTGATGGAGTTTTGGATTTATGATAGGTAATGTTGATAAAACACTGTCATAAACGAACCCCATGACTGGGAATTGTTTTTGATTACCACATAAAAATGGTGATGAGTGGAGGATGGTTTATCATTGTTTTATTAACATTTAACCACAGTACACCTTTGATTTAGTTTGTGTATGCATATTATACACAAATAATTATATATATATATATTTGAAAAAATATGTCCGCAGTAATAGTCTTTGATCATCCATTTGAAGCTCAACATGAAAGCGGGCAAAAAGGGTGTTGCTGAATTTCATTGAATTTCCACCGATCTATGGCCCTACACTGCCTGGAGGCTTCCTGGCTCTTGCGCCTTGCGTTTGCGATGCTTGCCCACAATTTCCCAAGATCTACGACAGCATGGAAACCCTGCTCGCCCTAGGCTCGCAGATGTCAGGCGGCCTCCAACGGCGGAACAGCTGGATTCCGAACTGAATGCTTTCTGCCCCATGTCGTCCACTCTCGAGTGTTTGGATTCCAACTCGGCATGCTCATCAGCCGTGGCATCGTTCAGCGATTTCTCCGTATTTCGCACCCTGCAGTCCCAGTGTGCAACGGCCGGGAAGCCAACCTCCTATGCCACAACCTACAGCTTCACGTCGCCGACTTGTCCTGCCGAGCAGAGTAGTGGCGCGGATGGATTGCTGCAGCTGAACTTGCTGGCAGGCTCCTTGCTTTCCATTCTCAGCTGAATGTGAAGGCACCGGCAAGCCGTTGTCGAAGCATTGGCAGGTCCCAAGGACTTGCCCTTTGCACGGCAAACCGCTGTCGAAGGATTGGCAGGTCCAAAGGGCCTTCCCTTTGCCCCTTGTCCCTTTCGGCGGGCAGCAGCACGTTCTTTCGTCACGACTGACACCGTCGCTGTCAAGCCTCATCTTACTGTTGTTGGAAAATATATGCTCTGCGACCACTAGCTGTCACTAGCTGTTGATGCTGTTGTTCGTTGGTTTGGACCTATAGGTGAACCTTGATTTGCTACTCAGCCCCACGTTCGACATATTTTGAGGACACTAAATTTGGTTTGCTGGGGTGACCCAAACTCCACATTATGAACGCTGATGACCATTTGGAAGTTTCCTAAAAATGGTGGTACCCCGGAATCATCCAAAATGAGTCCATTTTGGTATTGAAACCTGCATGGGCTCCCCCCCAATTCCGCAACCCCATTTCAGTTTCCTTGTCATTTGAAGAGTTTGATGGGCATAACTTCAGGGCCCGTCTTCAATTTCTGGTCAAAGCGACACAGGCCCTGCGTCCTACTCCCGCTGGCCTTGCCGATGCTAGGCCTCAAAAACCCGGAGTGGCAAACTGGGAAAATCGAGCCAAACTGAAAGCAGCCAGGTTGTGTGGCAAAACACCGTGTTGCTGCAATTAACCTATTTTGTCGTAGTTTGTCATAGTTTACCTACCTGTACTGAGACACTGTACTGTAATATTGTACAATAGTATACCTATCTATAGATCTATCGATCTATCTATCGATCGATCTATCGATATCGATCGATCATCGATTTGATTTATCGATCTACCGACATCGGTTTATCGATTTATCATTGTTTATCGATCTATCGATGTATCGATCTAACTACCAATCAAATCTTTCTAGATCTAATTGAGTTTTCTTCTTATCTAATCTGGACTAACCTATCTATCTGAGGTATTCTAAAGTTATATTTTAATATATGAATTTGGAATACCATAAGAGTCCGACGTCAAAGTTTCACTTAGTATTTGCCATGATTCCATGTTTTTGAGGTTATGACTTTTCGATGTTTATAAGGTTTTCATGGTTTTCACAGCTACCCCCAACAGCATGGATTTGCAGTTGGTGCATGCCTTGGCATCATCAAAGTCAGAACTGGATCCAGGCAGCAAAACTTCGTATTTCATACAAAGTTTGACCCTGGAAAAGTTACGGAGTATAAAATAAATACGAAGTTAAACTGTTAAACTAAATATTCGACGCCTAGGAATATATATATATTTATGATCATATATGTCATGTCTATGGTTGTCGATGTACTGCATCTGTCTTTATTGAGTGATGCATCGAGTCAGAACACTGGTATAAACAGGGAAAAGGACTGAGAACAGAATTGACGGCACGGGATGTGGTGGCATGATCCCCAGCCATGAGGATATTGAGTGCCAATAGGTTGTGGCAAACTTCATTCGAAGCAAACAACATTTTTTTGAATTACCTGTGTTGATAAAATTAATATTCAACCATTTTTTAAACACAAATTTATTGGGCTGCGACCTAATAAGATGGTGATCCTTTTCAAGATGTTCGCCATAAATATGTGGCGTGCCGTCGCATGACTGTCATAAATTTGCTTCTTGGTGTGTCGAGACTGACATACAGAATCAATCATGGCTTGTTTGTTCTGCGAAATCATCGAATCGAAGCTTTTAGCGAGTTCAAAAGGAATTTGGCACAGAAGATTTCATCAGAGTTGGGTAAGCATCCTGTGATCCAGTGTGAACACAGACCGGCCTCCTTCCATGCACATATTGTACGCAAGTGCCAGCGTAGCATCAATTCAGCAGTGTGTGTGTGTGCGCACCTTCACATGTAGCATGGAAGAGACCGACTGTTATTGGCCCAGCCCTCCACCTGCCCCCCTCCACCCTCCCCACGACAGGTACATCAAGGTAACACAAATTGCGAGACAGTTAACGAGTCCGGTAACGCAAACATGACGCATCATCACCCCATATATATATATTTCTATGCCACCTATGCTTTTGAATATTCCCAGATTAGAGACGCCAGGGTGTTGTTTTTGTCTGTGATTGAAACCACAAAGTGGGTTGAAATCGGGTATGTTCAGGCAATTTTCGGATACTCTCCATCCTCATTGCTTGAACCCTTCAGTTTAGGACAACGGTTTCTGACCTCGGTTGAAGGTCAAAAATGGTAAAAACGGGACCTTGAAGAGGTAGAAGCATCAGAAAACGCCAGGTACTTGGAGATTAAAGTGGATGAATGCAGGTGAGTTGTGGGGGAGCCCCCCATGCTACTACTTAAAGAAAAATATCCCGGCAAGAGACCCAAAACAGTGCGGGGGGAGTAAAAGGATAATGTATTATAATATCGATGAGGATGTTAATGTTGATGATGATGCTAATGTGGATGATTATGTTGATGTTGATGGTGATGTTGATGATGTTGATGATGGTGATCATGGTGATGATGAAGATGGTGATGGTGATGATGGTGATGATGATGATGATGATGGTGATGGTGATCATGATGATGATGATGATGATGGTGATGGTGATGATGATGGTGATGATGATCATGGTGGTGGTGATGATGATGGTGATGATGATGATGATGATGTTGATGATGATGATGGTGATAATGACGATGATGGTGGTGATGATCATGGTGATGATGATGATGATGATGATGATGTTGTGTGATCTTGCGCAGTCGGAATGCACACGGACATTTCACAAGAGCCATTTTGTGTGAACATTTACAGGGAAAATGGCCGAGGACACCTCCCGGGACAATGTTTTGTGCGAGCCTGCGCAGTCGAAATGAGATCTCTGTGAGGAATCTCAAAGCAAGATCTCTAGTCAAGCTCTCCAGAGAAGATCTTTGAGCAAGACCTCTGTTCTCTTCACCAGGTCTCTGTACAAGATCTGCCACAGAGGTGGCAAGATCTCTGTACAAGATCTCTATACGAGCTCTCTCTGCACAGATCTCTTCAAGAGGTCTCTTGGAAAGATTTCCAAACAAGATCTCCATCAGAGGTTTCTTGGCAAGACCTCTGCGCAAGCTCCCTAAAACATGTCTCTTGGCAGTCGAAAGACACAAGGACATATCACAAGAGCCAGTATAGACGGGAAAATGCAGGACCCCCGTGCCGCGACACCCATGTCGTGCCATCCTGCGCAGACGAAATGGATATGGACATGTTACAAGAGGCATTTTGTGCGGAAATTCGCAGGGAAAATGCCGGACGCTAATCCCGCGGCCAACATTTTGTGCGAGCCTGCGCAGTCAAAATGCACATGGACATGTCACAAGAGGCATCTTGTGCGGAAATTTACAGGGAATATGCCGTACGCCGCGTATCCCGCGACCAGAGTTTTGCGCGAGCCTGCGCAGTCGATAAGAAGCATATTTTCGGAAATTTACACGGAAAATGCCGGAGGCTTCCGATACCACCTCGATTGAACACCGGGCCTTAACACTTGTGGGGAGAGTAGGAGGATAAAGTATTATAATGTTGATGATGATTATGATGATGAGGATGATAATGCGGGGAACGATGATGTAGAGGATGATGATGTTGCGGACCATCATGTTGATGACAATGATGTTGATGATGATGAGGTGTTGAAGATGATAATGTTGAGAATGTTGTTGAGGAGGGTTAGGAAGAGGATGACAATGCGGAAGAGGAAGCGAAGGATGCAAAGGTGGAGGATGATGATGCTGGGAAGGATGATGATGAGGATGGTAATGAGTGATGATGATGAGGATGGTGATGGTGATGGTGATGGTGATCATGATCATGATGATGATGATGATGATGACGATGACGATGCGGACAATGATGTTGAGGATGATGATGTTGAGGATGCTGAGGTGCAGGAGGATAATGTGGATAATGACGATGTTGAGGAGGATGAGGATGAGGATGATGATTTTGACGAGGATGATGATGAGGATGATAATTGAATGCGGAAGATGAAGTGGAGGAGGACAAGGTGGATGATGATGATATATGATGATGTTGAGAAGAGGGGAGAACATGATGTTGAGGATGGTGATGTTTTGGAGGATGATGAAAAGGACAATAATGTTGCGGAAGACGAGGTGGAGGAGGATGATGTTGCGGAAGACCAGGTGGAGGATGATGGTGTTGAGGATGATGATGTGAAGGGGGGGAAGCTGATGATAGTGAAAATGATGATAATGAGGAGGAGGACCGATCCCAAGACCGAGGACCACACTTTGTGCGAGACTGCGCGGTCGAAATGCACTTGGACATGTCAGAAGAGCCACTTCAAACAGAAATTCACAGGAAAAATTCTGCGGCCCAGATTGGGCCCAGAACGCGGACACACACTTTGTGCGAGCCTGCGCAGCCGAAATTCATGTCCGCATGTCACAGGAGACATCCGATAAGAGCCACTTTAGACGTAAATTTAGAGGAAAAAATCCGCGGCCCAGATTGGGCCCAGAACGCGGAAACACACACACACACTTTGCGCGAGCCTGCGCAGTCGAAACGCATGTCAAGATTTCACAAGAGCCACTTGATACGAAATTTTCATAATATTTGCCGCAGACCAAAACCGCGGCGCAGACTTTGTGCGAGCCTGCGGACTCGAAACGCATGTCAAGATTTCGCAAGAGTTACTGTGATACGGAAATTTACAAGGAAAATGCCGCAGCCCAGAGTGAGCACTCTGATCAAGCACTGGCCTTTACACTTACCGTAAGAACCCCTCAGTGTGGACACACTGTTTGGGGAAAATGTGTTGATCTATTGCTCCCTGGTACATGAACAGTTTGCAAACTGGAAAATCACCATTTATAAGAGGTAAATCAACTATAAATGGTCCATTTTCAATAGTCAATAGCTATGTTAAATTACCAGAGGGTAATTCTATTGAAAGTAGCAGGCCCATTTCAAGAAGGCAGGGCGGACCCTACGGCTCACGCGCCAGGACTAGTTCAACTGATTCAGCCATGGTTGGCTTGGAAGGATCACGGGCTCACCGGCACGGAAGTTGGTTTTAGATGGGTTTTAAGGGGAGTTGACCAGCAGGGACCAACCAAAGACTTGGGATTTTATCGGATATTTTCCCAAATCTGTTATCATGTTTCCATTTTTGTCCGCCTATGTGGGATGATGGCCACCATCTGATTTTTAGATTTTGGGGACGCCTTGAAACTCCCAGAGTGGAAGCTGGAGAAAGTGCTTTGACAAAGGGTGTCACACGGTGTGGCACTTGGATTCTAACGCCAGGATGGAGAGGGTCCGATGATTTTTTTTTGTGGTTCAATCGCGAACCATCACCAACGAGTTTAAATAGTTTTCGGCGAATTTCTAGACAGCATTATTACATATGATGATGTCACGTTTTAAACATATTATTTAAAACTTCAAAAAAAACGAATTGGGCCCCAATTTTGGTACGACGTGACACCGGCAAAACCACGATGGATGATTGGTTGTTTTTACTAAATTTAAAACCTAATGTTTTTTGAAGCATTCCTGAAACACTTCTGGCCATTCTAAATGTCTTAATTTTGGAAAATGTGGTTCAGAATCGAGTCATTTCAAGGTCCGAAACACTGATCACCCTGATTCATTCTGATTCATTCTGATTCTATCTGCACTTTTTAAGGTGCCCCGGGGAGCCGCAATCAACTCCTAGAGCCCTGGCAGGAACTGACAGCTGAAGTCCAGCCACGGGCTCCTCAAGGCATTTTGGGTGGTATGCTGAGATGATTTAGGAATTTCATGGCGATATGATGAGACATAATTTACAACAAAACGGAATATGTATCAATATGTATCAATATGTTTGATACCAGTTGACCAACTTTGGGGATATTTACTGTACCCAAATGATATGTTCATATGCTGGAATTCCAGGAACCGAGCAGAACTCAGCAACATCTTTTGATTGAAGATTCTCTGGGGGAAGTTCACGGACAGAACTTTAGTGGCATACTCGGAATAACCTGGATGTTCAGGAATTTGCAACATCAAAAACAAACTATGAGGCCAATCAGAATGGTTTCACTACGAGACCTCAGCACATCGCCTTTGTATGTTTTTGTGATGTTTTATGACCCTTTCCTTTCCAGTGGAAGTGGTTGGATAGTCTTACTGTTACAACGCCCAAACGTGGGGTCATTCCTGATTCACACTGGGTTCAGTCATGTATATCCCTGGCAGTGCCGCTATGTGCTTGAAAGATCTTCATTGAGGTTGATTGTTTGTCAACCATGGGCATTTGCTATGCCCATCCAAGATTTCATACAACCCTCCGTTTTCAGTTCAATTTTGGACTGCTGTTGTCACTCCTCGGCTTGGTCATATTTCAAGTTCTGTCTAAGATGCCGGCAATTATACCCACATGATATATATTATTTAATGTTATTTATTATAATTAAATATTATTAAAAATATTAATATCATTAAATATTATTAAATATTATTAAATATGGCTGAAAATTACTGAATATTATTAGAATATTTTTTAATATTATTAATCGTTATTAAATATTATTAAATATTATTAAATATTATTAAATATTATTAAATATGATTAATTATTAAATATTATTGAATATGTTTAATTATTAAATATTATTAAATATTATTAAATATTATTAAATATTATTAAATATTATTAGTTAGTCTTAGTTGCTAAAGAAGATCCATACTCCCGGACCCGGCATGACCAGCATGGTTCCACTGCAGGGCAAGCAGTTCAGAGGCGCTATGGTGCGATGGAGTGTCGATGTTGAAATGGCCCTGCTAATATTGCATATGAGTTTTTCAAGAAATGGGGCATACTTCCCCAAAAAAATACCATTCAAATTAAGAAACCGATGCTGAATCGATTGATCTTTTCCAGAAAAACCGATAGTCATCCCCCACCCGTGGAAATGTACAGAGGGGATCACCTTGTACACCGGGATTTCTTCATTGGTTTCCAGTCGAATCTTGTGATATCAGGTAATATCAATACAAAAGAGGCGGTGGGGTTCAACAGATGCTTTCCGGTAACAGCTTGGGATATGGAGGTACCTTCTGTGTAATACATTGTGCACCATGTATCATGTAACCCCAGGCCACCCGAAATGCATGTATTTGTTCACGGCCTTTGGAATGACCAGTAGCTAGACCGATATGTGCATACGTTTTGGACATCAGATTTTGGAGGGGGTGCGATTTAAGTCACCGAAAGCTTGCTAATTGCACCAGAAGTTAGTGGCATCTAATAATATCTACTTGTAGAGCCATATTGATGGATGATGTTGGAAAAGTGACTGGATGAGTTTCGATGATATATGGGTTAGATTGGATTGCAAGGGGTTGAAACAGTTGTCACCCCTTTACTTCATTTGGGATGATTGGAACTTGGACCGGAACAAGTTAAACCGCGGTGCCCAATGATATTCATCCTCCTCTGCTTGTGGGTGAGCTGCCAGGGGCTGCCAGACTGGGGCTTGATAAGATAGAATGCGAGGATTTGTGTCAGACAAAATTTCGGAATATAATATATGATCAGTTGGTGTGGATCACTCATTTTTTCCCCAACTGTCAGGTGAGGGTTGTTAGATTTTATGTCAGCTGGCCCGCCGCCTCCTTCTCCGCCTCCCCCTCCTCCACCCGACCTCAACTGCAAGCTCTAGATCGCAGTGTTCCCCGCCGGACCCGAACAGCAACTCTGGATCAAAGTGATCCCCGCCGGACCTCAACTGCAAGCATCTGCAAGCTCTAGAGCGCAGTGTTCCCCGCCGGACTTCAACTGCAAACTCCGGATCAAAGTGTTCCCCGCCGGACCTCAACCGCGAGCTCCGGATCAGAGTGTTCCCCACCGGACCTCAACCACAAAGAATCTCCGAAGATATACCAGATAGAATGCCAGAAAGGATGTCAGAATATATGCCAGAAAGAATAGATGCCAGATAGAACGTCGGAAAGAATGTCAGAATATATGCCAGAAAGAATGTCAGATAGAATGTCAGAAGTATGCCGCATGCACTTCCAGATGGTATATCAGAGACTATGAGTCGGAATAGTGTTTCAAGGTGGGCATCACTCGAAGAAAAAATACACTAAAACCAAGCGCCACCCTTTGTTTATACAGTTCTTCGTGTGTTTGAAGCCATGATTGACGACCCTGGGGCCCCCGGGTAAGTGCGGCCCCATTCACCTTGTCAACTCAATGCGTTAATGTTCTTGATCCCCTGGATGGAAGCTACGCACTATGTTCACTATGGAAAAAGCAGGGCTTGGACTATGATTATGACAACATCCTGAATTTGTTTGTGGCGAATCTCTTGTTTGCGGTTCTGAGCCCCACTATTCGCCCTTTACGTTGGGGCAACCAGCTCTTGATTTGATTGCGGGTTTGCCACTGGAGGAACAAAATTTGATTTTGTGGTACTTATTCACCTTTTCCCCCCTCAAGGAAAACGTTTTGATTCATGCCGACTTCAGAGGATTTCAGGGTTTAATTAAATTTGTTCATAACCTCCACTGAACCCTAGTTATTGGAGTATCCCCAATGTCTACCATTTGAGCCCTAGTTTCTCAGGCATGCGCAACTCCATCGTGGAAGAACCATGATCACAGCAGCTCCGTGTGCGGCTCAGTGGGTGGACAACTCGCTGTTTGGCCGCTTTGGAGTGGATCATTTCGTTGCAGCCCTGGACCAGGGTTCGACATGTTCTGTTTGTTGGCTACATCCCAATATATCCCAATACAATCCAATATATGTATGATAAATACATGTTTGGATTGGTTAGATACACCCTACTGGTTAGATAAAGATACCGTATGCATATAATAATGATAATATATAGATAGTTATAATTATATATATATATTACACCACTAGTATGTATATATATATGTTGGTTGTCTCTGGACCTGGCAGCAGCACTGCAGGCGCTTCAGTTGCAGCGGTGTGGAGGCTGTGGTTCAAGGCTGGACGGGGCAGAAAATCAACCCCGGGGGGGTTGGTTAACTATTTATAGGATTGGCTATTTTTCATGGTGATTTAATGATGTTAATTGCGATTTAACCATCATTTATACGGTCTAACCATCAGTTATAGGGTTTATATAGGGTTTAGCTATCAAACATGACAAGGTAAATTCTACCAACCTCACTGCCACCGAAGCCTGGAATGATGACAACTAGAATTCTCCCTATTTCCAGGTGAGTTACTATAATTTCGCCAGATATATGGAGAGTTTCTGAAGTCACGGTGGTACCCCAGTCGTCACCATGGGTTTCAATAGTTTGGTCATTAATGACCTGGATGATTCACGAACTAAAAAAAGTGGAAGGAATTCAACATTTTTCTAAAGAAAAAATAATGGAAAGAATTCATACCAAAGAAATTCTGGAACCAAGTTTGGGATATCTTCGGTAAAGGGTTCGATTGCTCTAGCTTAGGGCACCACAGAAGAAACACATGCAGTTGCACTTGTTGTGGCTTTTGGGTAGTAGAAAAATGCAGCATTTGCTTGATTTGCAGAAAACTTCACACCGCTGGCCACTGGCCAAGGTAATCAACAAGAATGGGTATTCCCAGCTGCTGGTTTTCAGATTTTTCAGCATTGCCACAATATGTCATAATATGCCACAATATTATGTTAGTTTTCCAGCAAGCAACCTCAGCAATCTGGATAAGCTCGCTGGTGTGAGGCCCGGATGCTGACACCGATCCAGAGTCAACATGCGCGAAACACCAGAGAGACACGGAAGAATCATTGAAATTTTCGCTTCAAATGATCCAAAGATCTACAAAGCCCAGTTTCAGGTCCAAAAAAATATCAGTGACCTGCCAGGATCTGCCTTCGCAGCCGTGGCACTTTGGTCCTTGACCTGGGCACTGTGGCAGAGGCTGCGCTGGGACAGTCTGGTGATATTTTTTGGACTTCTGTATAGCCCAAGAAAGATTCAGAGAAGTGAAATCCGAGTCCAAAAATCGTGGTAAAATATACATAAGTATACAATTTCCATTTTTTGGGAGGGGACCTCTACTGAAGTAATCTTGAGATATCTTGTCAACATGTTGTACTCAGTACTGGGTCCCAAACTGGATAGTTGAAGCGAAATGATAGTAACGACATGATGTGTGCCTTTGCCCCGCTTTTGGATCCGTTCACATCCATTCACAAATAAACAAATACCAGTAGTACCGCGCAAGGCGGTGGCGGAAGTTTCAAAAATAGGAAACCTATAGGAGAGATTGGCTGTTGTGAATCACGGATGGCAAAGCGAAGCCACTGATGGATCGAAAGGTGATTGATGTCTCCTCTCTCTCTCTCTCTCTCTTTTTTTCTCTCTTTTTCTCTCTCTCTCTTTCTCTCTCTCTCTCTCTGATTATCTACCTAAACCTAACCTTACCTTACCTTACCTTACCTCACCTTACCTTACCTTACCGTACCTTACCTTACATTACCTTACCTTACCTTATACCTACCTACCTACCGATCTATCCATCTATCAACCTATGTATCTATCTATCTATCCATCTATCTAACTATCTATCTATCTATCTCTCTCTCTCTATCTTTCTATCTGTCTATCTGCCTATCTGTCTATCCATCTATCTATCAATTATCTATCTATCTATTTATCTATCTATCTATCTATCTCTATCTATCTATCTAATCTAATCTAACCTAATCTAACCTAACCTCATCTAATCTAATCTAACCTAACCTAATCTAACCTAACCTCATCTAATCTAATCTAACCTAACCTAACCTAATCTAATCTAATCTAATCTAATCTATCTACCTACCTATATATCTGTCTGTCTGTCTGTCCATCTATCTATCTATCTATCTACCTATCTATCTATCTATCTACCTATCTATCTATCTATCTCTCTCTCTCTCTCGCTCTCTCTCTCTATCTATCTATCTATCTATATCTATCAATTATCTATCTATCTATCTATCTACTATCCATCCATCCATCTATCTATCTATCTATATCTATCAATTATCTATCTATCTATCTATCCATCCATCCATCTATCTATCTATCTATCTATCTATCTATCTATCTACGTCTGTCTGTCTGTCTGTCTGTCTGTCTATCTACCTGTCTATCTGCAAGCTTTCAAACCGAGCTATTCTGCAAGACTTCTTCATTTTTCAAAGTTGACAACATCAAGAACGAAGCAAGTCTGCGAGACTTCCTTAATGTTTGAACTTGACAACATCAAAAACGAAGTCATTCTGCGAGACTTCCGCAATGTTTGAACTTGACAACGTCAAAAACGCAGCAATTCTGCGAGACCCCCTCAATTTTTGAACTTGACAACATCCAAAACGAAGCAATTCTGCGAGACTTCTTCAATTCTTGAACTTGACAACGTCAAAATGAAGCAATTCTGCGAGACTTCCTTCAAAAATGGAAAGTTGAATGCAGCGCTGACGGCCTCGTACCAATGTGTTTTGCGATTTTTCCACTCCGCCTGTCTAAAGTACTGCGCCTGCCACGAAAAATTGATGCCAGGTCATACGAAGTGCTGCACCTGTCACGCAAAATCATCTTAGCAAACCTACAGTACCTACAGATCTGATGCT